>Ga0206838_10116_pt1 | contig 24867 bp, 24 predicted proteins | sample Alteio_BWOrgCont_26_FD_152879 | JGI IMG/M metagenome (GOLD analysis project Ga0206838, IMG submission 152879) | Enriched cells from forest soil in Barre Woods Harvard Forest LTER site, Petersham, Massachusetts, United States -... | ecosystem: Environmental > Terrestrial > Soil > Temperate forest >...
AGCTGCAGGCCAGGAAGACGCCTTCGCCGGGGGGCAGGCCGTCCTGCACCTTGGAGGTGTCATAGCGCAGGACCAGGCCGTCGGGCATGAGTTCGCGTTCGATGGCTTCGACAGTGCTTTTGACACGGGGATCGGTGCCCGGCAGAAAGCCGACCAGGGGCATCAGCAGCAGGCTGGCGTCGAGTTCTTCCGAGTCATAGGCCTGCACGAAGCTGTTCTTCTTCTCGTTGAAGGCTCGAGCGCAGATCTGGTCGTGAATGGCGTCACGGAGAGCTTCCCATTTTTCGATAGGACCTGCGTAGTTGAGGTGCCGGGCAAGCAGGACGGCGCGATCGAAGGCCACCCAGGCCATGATTTTTGAATAGGTGAAGTGCTGAGCTCCTCCCCGGGTTTCCCAGATGCCCTCGTCGGGCTCCTGCCAGATGGTCTCCAGGTGTTCGAGGAGCAGAACGAGGACGCGGAAATCCCGCTCAGAGTGGCGAGACAGGCTGTGCTGCGCGTGATAGAAGCAGTCGAGCACCTCGCCGTAGATGTCAACCTGTACCTGCATGGCGGCGGCGTTTCCGACGCGCACGGGCCGGGAATTCTCATAGCCGGGCAGCCAGTCGACCTCCCATTCGACGAGCTGGCGTTCGCCTTTGAGGCCGTACATGATCTGCACCTGTTCGGGACTGCCCGCGAGCGCGCGCAGCAACCAGTTCTGCCACGCTTCGGCCTCGTCGAAGTAGCCGCCGTTGGTGAGAGCAAGCAGGGTGAAAGTGGTGTCGCGCAGCCAGCAGTACCGGTAATCCCAATTGCGGACGCCGCCGAGAGCTTCGGGAAGCGAGGTGGTGACGGCGGCGACGACTCCCCCGGTGGGACGGAAGGTCATAGCTTTGAGCGCCATCAGCGAACGCTCGACGGCTTCACGATACTTACCATGGAACTTGAGGCGGCTGCTCCAGCGGTGCCAGAACTGTTCCGTATCCTTGAGGGCCTGGCGGGCATCGATCGGCTCCGGATCGGGAAGGTGGGATCCTCCGTAGGTAAGGGTGAACCAGATACGATCGCCGCGGCTCACGGTAAAGTCCGCGACGGTTTTGAGGTCCTCGCCGTGGACGGGGACGGAGGCGTGCAGGAGGGCGAGATGGGGACCGGCGATGGCGCGGACGCCGTTGTCGATGCGCGTCACCCAGGGCACCGTTCGACCGTAATCAAAGCGCAGGGCGAGTTCCATGCGGATGTCCAGCTTTCCGCGGATTCCTTCAATGATGCGCACGACATCGGAGAACCTCTCGCGGATGGGCATGAAGTCGATGAGCCGGATTGACCCTTCGGCGCGCTCAAACGTGGTTTCGAGAATCAGAGTGTGGTCGCGGTAATGGCGTGTTGTGGTCTTCCACTCGCCGTCGCAGAGAGATACCCTCCAATAGCCGTTATCTTCGGTTCCGAGCAGGGATGCGAAACAGGCCTCGGAAGAGAAGTTGGGCCAGCAGAGCCAGTCGATCGAACCATTCCTGTCGACCAGCGCGGCTGTCTCGCAATCGCCGATGAGAGCGTAGTCTTCGAGTCGACCTGGCATAGGGCTCTTATTGCTCGCGATAGTTGCGCATCAGGCCGCCGTCGACGACAAAGGTCGACCCGGTGATGTAGGAGGCGTCGTTGGAGGCGAGGAAGGCCACGAGTCCTGCGACGTCGTCGGGCGTGCCGAGGCGGCCGAGGGGAATGTTGGCGAGCAACGCGTTGAGCTTGGGCTTGTCTTCAAGCAGCGATTTGTTGATGGGAGTCGCGATGGCGCCGGGGGCGACGTTATTGACCGTGATTCCCAGCGGTCCCAGTTCCACGGCAAGGTCCCGCATCAGCATGCGCATGCCGCCCTTGCTGCAGCAGTAGGTGGCGAAGCCGGGAAAGACCATGTCCTCGTGAACGGAGCTGATGTTGACGATACGGCCGGGCTTCTTTGCATCGCGCAGGCGGCGCACGAAGGCCTGGGAAAGGAAGAATGGGCCGCGCAGGTTGACGGCCATGACTTTGTCGTAGTCCGCCTCGGACGTATCCCAAAAGGCGGACTTTTTTTCCATGCCGGCGTTGTTGACCAGGATGTCGGCGGAACCGAAACTCGACCAGGCCGCTTCGATAAGCTTGCAAATGTCTTCGTCGCGGGTCACGTCGGCCTGCACAATCTTTCCCTGGCCGCCTGCCTGTTCGATGGCGCGTTCAGTTTCCTCGGCGCCTTCAGGGGTGCCGACGTAGTCGACAATGACCTTTGCGCCTTCAGACCCCAGCCGTTTGGCGATTCCCTGGCCGATGCCCGAGCTGGCTCCGGTGACGATGGCGACTTTCCCTTCCAGGCGATGCATCTGCGCTCCTTGGGGTGGGATGGGCTGGAGGTGCTCCCTTGGCTTGGATGCCGGTTCGTACTTCGTAGACTGAGTTCGCGGTTCCGCGAGCTTACATTTGTGGCCTCCCACCCCCTCGCCCGAAAAAAGGCGAAAGGATGGGCACGGGAGGTTTCAGGCCGGTCGATTGTGGTTTCAAGTCGAGAGGCCGGATGTTTCATGCTGACTGATGTTGCACTTCAGAAATACGCTTCTCTAAAGCCATGGCGTCGAAGGGGGCTCTGATCTTGGCGTCGTTATCGAAATACACGTACACGTCGCGGGCTTTGGCTGTTTGGGCATTCACGGAGCTGGCCTTCGTGCCGTCGTCCACTTCCCCTCCCTGGGACCATTGAATGATACGCCGGGCCCACAAGTCGATGGCTTCGCGGTGGTAGCCGCTGACGTAAAGCTGCTCGCTGCCATGCAAGCGGCAATAGACAAAGTCGGCGGTGATGTCCATCAGAAGCGGCCACTCGACGGTGTCTGCCACGACCAGTCCGATGGCGTGCTTGCGCAAGAGCGCGATGAATTCTTCGCAGACAAAGCTGTCATTCCGGATTTCAATGGCATGGCGCAGGGGCCGGTCCTCGGTCACGCGGAACCAGGTTCGACCGTCGAGGCGCTGGTCGTGGCGGCGAGCCAGCTTCGCGGCCTGCTTGTAGGTGCGCGGTAAGAGCCTGAAGAAGCTTTCCAGCCGTTGAGGGTCCCATTTGAAGTTGGCGGGGAACTGCCACAGGATCGGGCCGAGTTTGTTCTTCAGGCGGAGAAGGCCCTGGGCAAAGAAGTTGGCCAGCGGAATCTCGACTTGCAGGAGCCGGCGCATGTGGGTGATGAAGCGCGGCCCCTTGACGGAGAAGACAAAATCCTCAGGGGTCTCCGCGTACCAGGTTTGGAAGCTTTCCGGCCGCTGCAGGGAGTAGAAGGAGCCGTTGAGTTCGATCGAGGTCAAGCGCCGGGAGGCGAACTCGAGTTCGCGGCGTTGAGCAAGATCAGGAGGGTAGAAGGAGCCTCGCCAGCCTTTGTACCGCCAGCCGGAGATGCCGATCCGTATGTGGCCCGAGAGGCTCATCTGCACTCTAGGATGCCTGAGCGGGGTCGATGCGGAAAGGTTCATTCGCGATCTTGAGCATTGACGCGCATGCGGTATCGGTCTTCCACCCTAAGTGGAAAAGACGCCGTTAGGATGGGGCACCCCAGATCAGCACCCCGATCAGCGTAATGGCAGAACCGCCCTTTTTTGAAAATCGTGCATCACAGGGGGTGGACGAAGCTTCGGATCAATTTTGAATGGGGAGAAGAGGCATGCTGGCTGTAATAACGGGAGCATCGAGCGGAATTGGATATGAGCTTGCGGCCGAGCTGGCCAAGCGGAGTTATGACCTGGTAGTGGCGTCAGCCGGGGAGCGGCTTGGCCCGGCAGCGGAGCATTTCAGGAGCTTCGGTCATCGCGTAACGGAAGCCAGCGTCGACCTGGCCAGGGGAGAGGGTGTGGAGGAACTCTGGCAGCAGGTCGAGAGTTTGGGAGAGCCCGTGGAAGTGGCATGTATCAATGCCGCGGTCGGCGTGGGGGGACTTTTCCACGAGTCGGATCTGGACGCAGAACTGAACATGGTGAGCTTGAACTGCGCGAGCACCGTGCACCTGGCCAAGTATGTGGTTCGCCAGATGGAGGCGTGGAGGGCAGGAAGGATCCTGTTTACGTCTTCGATTGCCGGAGAAATGGTGGCGCCGCAGGAAGCGGTGTATGCGGCCAGCAAGGCGTTTGTGCTGTCGTTTGCGCAGAGCCTGCGCTATGAGCCGAAGGACACGGGGGTTACGGTGACAGCGCTGCAGCCCGGTCCAACCGATACTGACTTATTTCACCGCGCGGGGATGGACGACACGAAGGTGGGCCGCGACGGGAAAAACGAGAGCGATCCGGGCGACGTGGCGCGGCAAGGGATCGATGCGCTGTTCGACGGCAAGGATCATGTGTATGCGGGCTCACTGAAAACCAAGATCGAAGGCAAGCTGGCCAACGCGGTTCCCGGAGCCCTGAAGGGCGCGGTGCACGAGAAGATGGCGCGGCCAGAGGGCAAAAAGTGATCAGATCGCAAGAACAGGAGAAGGTCATGGCAGCTGCACTGAAGGAATCTCTGAAAGCTGAAATCCCGCCAAGCGAGAGCAGCGCGGGGGTGATATTGAACGGGCGGTACATGGCGCCGCCCAAGGATGGGGACGGCAAGATCTGGGCCCGGGCCACGGCGCTTGTGCAGGCGAGTTCCCACGAACTGTACGTGCTTTGGCGGGATATCGAATCGGCTCCGAAGTGGCAAGAGATGATTACGGACATGATCCAGACGGGCCCAAAGACGTCGCATTGGGTGATGAAAGCGGGCGACGACAAGATCGAATGGGACTCCGAGATTCTGGCTGACGAACCGGGGCACCGGATTGCGTGGCGCTCAGTTGCCGGCGATTCGAACCATGCCGGCGAAGTGGTCTTCGAACCGGCTCCGGGCGGCCGTGGAACCAACGTGATCGTGCTGCAGGAGTTTCGGCAGGGGAAGGTAAAGACGGCGGCGGAAACTATTTTCAGCCGCAATCCGAAGCAGGCCGTGATCGAAAACCTGCGCCATTTCAAGGCATTTGCGGAGACCGGGGAGATCCCGCAGACGGAAGGGCAGCCGCATGGACCGCGCGGGGCTTCGGGCAACTTGAAGGCTTCAGCATACGGGGAGAAGATCGGCGTGCCGCCCGGGGTGAGGAAGGCGAGTTGACTCCGCGAATTAGAAGGACCGAACGAACCGCGCCGAGCCTATCAAGGCTCTAGCCATTAACGTTATCGAGTTGGCGAGACTATTCCCAGGTCTCAAAAGCGAGACCTGGGGCACCCAAATATTTCAAGGAGTGAGGGATGAAGGCAGTTTGCTGGATGGGAAAGAGCAAGATTGAGACCTTGGAGGTGGCGGACCCGGTTCTGCTCAATCCTCATGATGCGATCATCAAAATCACGCGCACGGCGATCTGCGGTTCGGACCTGCATCTCTTCGATGGCTTTATTCCGACCAGGGAGCAGGGAGACGTGCTGGGCCATGAGTTCATGGGAATCGTTGAGGAGACAGGCAAGGAGGTCACCAACCTGAAGCGGGGCGACCGCGTTGTGGTTCCCTTTACGATCGCGTGCGGGCAGTGCCTGTTCTGCAAAAAGCAGCTGTGGTCGGCATGCGACAACACCAATCCCAATGCTCACGTGATGGAAGCCTTGTATGGGTACTCGGGGTCGGGATTATTTGGATACTCCCACATGATGGGCGGATATGCGGGTGGGCAGGCCCAATATGCGCGCGTACCGTTTGCCAACGTGGGACCGCTGAAGATCGAGAGCGATCTGCCGGATGAGAAGGTGCTGTTCCTGTCGGACATTTTCCCTACCGGGTACATGGCGGCCGAGAACGCCCAGATCGAAGAGGGCGATACCGTGGCGGTGTGGGGCTGCGGGCCCGTGGGGCAATTTGCCATCGCCAGCGCTTTCATGCTGGGAGCGGCCCGCGTGATTGCGGTCGATCGCTTTCCGGAGCGGCTGGCTATGGCGCAGGGCATAGGAGCAATCACCGTGGACTACAGTGACGAAGACGTGAGCGTGCTGACGGCACTCAAGGACCTGACCGGCGGGATTGGGCCTGACAGCTGCATCGATGCTGTCGGCCTCGAGGCGCACTCCGCCGACCTGCAGGGGTTCTATGACAGGGTGAAGACGGCCCTGATGCTGGAGACGGATCGGCCCGGGGTTCTGAGACAGGCCATCCAGGCGGTGCGCAAGGGCGGAACGTTATCGATCCCCGGAGTGTATGGGGGACTTCTCGACAAGGTTCCCTTCGGGGCGGCGTTTGGCAAAGGTATCACCATGAAGATGGGCCAGACGCATATGCACAAATACATGAAGCCGCTGCTAGAGCGCATTGAGAAGGGACAGGTCGATCCGAGCTACATTATCTCGCACCGGATTACGCTGGACCAGGTGCCGAAGATGTACGAGGTGTGGCGGGACAAGAAGGATCATGTGACGAAGATCGTGATCGATCCGTGGGCGGAAACGCCGGCGGCGTAAGATCGGGTTCGCGGTTTCCCACCCTAACCGCGAAAAACAAAGGCGCGGTTAGGATGGGGCACCCTTCTCCATTGCCCCTAAAATAACATGTTGACACCCATTGACTCCAATGTCATCTTTTTGGCTTATCGTGCCATTAAGCGTCTTTATATTCAATTACTTATAGAACAATCCTCGCTTCACATCCTTCTAAGCCATTCCATCGATTCGAGTTTCCAAGTCAAAAAATTGTGGGGTATAATCTGGCAAAATACCCCGGGGGTATCCCCCACAACAGAATTTGAGGTGGGGGTATTCCGTTGAATTGAGAAGAGGAAAGAGAATGAAACTGACAGACGTTGCAATCCGCAAAACCAAACCCAAAGCCAAAGCCTACAAGGTGACTGACAGTCAAGGACTGTTCCTGTTGATCACGCCATCTGGTGGCAAGTTGTGGCGCTGGAAATATCGCTTTGGTGGCAAAGAAAAACTGATGGCGTTGGGGCAATACCCTGAAACATCGCTTGCTGAAGCCAGAGACAAACACTTTGCAGCACGGAAGCTGCTCCATTCCGGTACTGATCCAATGGCGGAACGAAAAGCAGCCAAAGCAGCAGCGGTTCAATGCGACGAGAACGACACCGACAACCCATTTGCCACTGTCGCTACCAAGTGGCATGAACACTGGAGTCACGGCAAGAGCCAACGTTATATCGACACTGTGAAACGTCGCATTGACACCAACATCATTCCCGTTCTTGGAAATCGTCCCGTTGCAGACATCAAAGCCTCAGAAATCATCAAGACGGTTAAGAACATCGAAGGTCGCGACAAAACAGACATGGCAAAACGAATTCTTGAAAACATAAATCAGATTTACCGCTACGCCGTTGCTCACGAGTTTGTGGAAACTAATCCTATAGGTGGAGTTAAACCAAGCGACTTTTTGAAATCACATAAGACGGTCAACTTTGCTCGTGTTGACCAAACCAAACTGCAACAATTGTTGAAGGATATAGAAGTTTATTGCGGTACACCACTAACACGGTTGGCAATTAAACTCATGGCGCTCACGTTTGTCCGCACCAGCGAATTGATCGAAGCACCGTGGAGTGAAATTGACTTTGACAACTCTCGCTGGAATATTCCTGCTGAACGGATGAAAATGGATAGTCCGCATATTGTTCCGTTGTCCAGACAAGCCATTGAAGTTTTGCAGTTGTTGCACACAATCACTGGTGAAGGACAACTAATCTTTCCGGGTGACAGGGCGAACAAGTCCATGAGCAGCAACACCATTCTCATGGCGCTAATGCGTATGGGATACAAAGGTGAAATGACCGGGCATGGTTTTCGTGGACTCGCGTCAACAATCCTGCATGAAAACGACTTCTCACACGAATGGATTGAATTACAGCTTGCTCACCAAAAACGGGACAAAGTATCTGGTGCCTACAATCATGCTTTGTACTTGAAGCAGCGTACTGAAATGATGCAGTGGTGGGCGGATTATCTGGAGCACACTTTGCGCGGCGGGAAAGTTTTGCCCTTCGCCAGATACGCCTAGCGCGTCCTAGCCCGGTTTCCGGCCCGTCCTGACCCATCCAAGGCGAGAGACCCTAGCGGCTCTCGCGTTTTTTTCTTGACTCTTCCCAAGGAAGGGCGCACCCTCGCGTACATAGACGGAACTTAGCGCACCCTAGATTAACCCAACTTACAAGGAAACTCCGATGTCAGATGACGAATTCATCCCATTGCCGACAGTGCTTAAGTTGACAGGCATACGTACAACCCTGCTGTATGACCTTCAACGCAAGGGGTTGTTTCCTCGCAGCTTTCGCATTGTTGGTAGTCGTGCAGTTCGCTGGTCCCTGAATGATGTCAGGAATTGGCAACAACAGCAGCACCAGCGCCAGCAATCCACCAGTGAAGTAGCTTAATCCACTGCCATTCAACAACCGAAAATTAAATTAGATAGCCAACTAACAAGCCAAAAAGGAGAATAAGCTGTGTTGGGCACAATGGAAGGAATCAACATGGATGAAAGCAGTCTTGACCATCGTGCCGCACTAACACGCTGCGAAACTATTATTGAACGTGGCTTAGACACATTCAGTAAGGTCGGCAATGCGCTGCTGGAGATTCGCGATAACCGGCTCTACCGGGACACATATGGAACGTTTGAAGAGTATTGCGAGGAGCGATGGAGCATAAGTCGCTTCTATGCCCATCGGTTAATCGATGCTGCTCAGGTAGCGGAGAATTTGTTGCCAATTGGCAACAAACCTACTCACGAATCTCAGGTTCGCCCTCTCTCCAAGCTGGAACCAGAAGCGCAACGCAATGTATGGGCACAAGCTGTTCAGGAATCAAACGGCCATACTCCAACTGCCTCCACCGTACAGAAAATCACCAATAGGTTCTTAGAAGAAGAACTGCTTGAGAGGCAAAAACGAGAGCAGGCACAGTATGAGAGGCGAAAACAAAAGAGAGAGGAAGCCCGAGCACGAGCACAAGCAGAAGCGGAAGCGCAAGCGGAGGCACGAGCGAAAGCACGAGCGGAAGCCAACCGGTTGAATGTTCCCCCCATGATGCAGGAGAAACAATACAAAGATAAGGAAGCAGAACTTCGACATGAGTTGAGCATTCAACTTATCGATATCGGCTACAAAGTGTTGGCGACGAAGCTTCACCCGGACAAAGGCGGATCACCAGAGGCAATGTTGCGTCTGAACGCAGTCCGCGAGATTTTGAAGAAGGCAATTGCGGAGGAGTTTCAAAGTTGGACTAGTTTTTTAAATTTTTGGGGTCGCTAGTGCTTAAAGTGAAGAGGATGAGGTACCAGAGTAAGTTCAGAACGGTAACTGCCAACGGCAGCATTGTTGCATCACGGAGGAACTAACAATGGAACAACAAGACATGCCAGACGAGTTAAGCGAAGAATTGTGCAGGACTCTTTACAACATGAAATTCGGTTGCGAATGCGTATTGGAAGCGATAGAACACCACGACAAACTAGATGTACCAGTCACGTCTCTCGAATCTGCGCTTAAACACTTTCGGAGAATGCAGAGAGAGCTAAACCGACAGAACCAACATGCAGCATCTGTGCTCACCCCCAATCGTTGCATTTCAATTCAATAAATTAAAAATATTATGAAACACAATTCAGACTGGGACCTTTCCGACCCGATGCCAGCACAGTGCGAACCCCCGGATTACCCGGAGCGCACCCTTCTCTGTGCAATCGTGAATCAGGGCATGTACGATGCAGCACGAGGCGACATCGGGGCGTTGAATTGGTTCCGCGAAGAGAACGGAAGCTTTGCCTTGTTCGCTCATTTTCTGGGATGGAACGTTCGCTTGATCCGACTTACAATCAACGGCAACGGTCTTGTGTGCAAGCGAAAAGTAAACCTCATGGCACGAGGAACCAAACACGAATAAGAGGAGGAATCATGATGACAACGGATATGCAGCAGCTAGAGTGGCTGAAGCTGTTAATTGAACCTGACGCTTCAGATCGACAGGAAATCGCAAGACTGGAGCGGAAGTGCAGCAAGAAACAATCGTCCTCTGTAGCAATGGACGATGACAACGACCACGACCCGGAATATGTTGGAGAAAGACTGGCTATGATTGCGTCTGATTTATTCCGGCAAGAGAAGAAGAGGAACGAGCGTGCAGCGGCTAACGCGGAAAGATATTATGCGGCCCGTGGTAAGGAAATGAATAAGCATCATGGTTTTGGAAACTAGATTAAGAAGGGAGACTTATGAGTGTCGCACCTCACGGCGTGAAATTACCACCTGACACCGATGAACACTGGCTAGCCTTTTCGAGGCTGATGAATGCCGATGCACCAACCCCGGAACTGCGACGTGAACGTGGGGAATTGCGGCTGCGACTTGGCGAAGTTCTCGTGGCTGCACCAGCGCATTTCGCGGCATGTGATCAAGCCAAAATTGATTTGCTGTTGGCTGAGCGCGAGGAAATAACCAAGCAGGCGAAAAGTGTTCTCAGCGAAATCGAGTCATGGCAAAACACCAACGCGCGGCACACGGGCGCTCAACCTCGACTCCAAGGCAACTTGCAAAAGGCACAAGAGAAGTTGCAGGAATTCGTGCCAGTCAACCGGACCATTAGCTCGCTTAAGCAAATTGAACAGAACGACGCTGAGCATAACGAATTGAAAAAGGCTGTGGCTACAGCCAGAGCCGCGCTCAACAGCAACGCGCAGGGCATCTTTGGAACCTACTCTCCCCAACACGAATTGCAGCAGCAGTATAAGGAGCTACAGCAGCGGGAACAGTCAATTGTTGCGTTCGTGGCTGAACTGCGCTTGCCTCCGGATCAGCGCCAAAAGCATAGTTCGATTGTTTGGAACGGTGAGAGTGGCGAAACGTTCATGGTGCAGGTACCTTATCGGGCGTGAGACGTTGCGTACTCCTATTCGCAATGTCCACGATGGGAGCAGTGCGCTTTGCTGGCGTTCCTGCTCCCACTTTCTTTTACCATTAACTAAGTTTCGTGAGCGCGGAGCGCGAATTATGCTTAGCAAAGTTGATTTTGAAGACATCATGGAACAATTTCAGCGCAACATACCTACTGAGCAAATCGTTCGTGAGTATGACATCAGCAACCCACCTATGCTGGAACAATACTGCTCCGATCTTCCGGAGGTTGACCAGCTTCCCATGCTAAAAACGCTTGTCCGTTTTGAATCTGGACGGATTGCCTGTGTCGGGATTGAAACGTGGAATGAGTTCGTCTGGTTCGTGGGTGTGATTGAATGTTGCCGGAAGCATGGGTGGTTGGACGGAGAAGAGGTTAATACGATTGTGTTTGAATTAGGTCGCTGGTGTGATGGTAAGCGAGACGGGGAAGATTGGAAGGTTGAGGAAGCAGAGCTAGCACTAATGCGGGTTGCTGGTGGGTTGAGTCATAGGATGTTTTGATTGACGAACTACCTAAATGACAAAAGTTTGGACTTGATCACGCCAATTCCCTTAAAAGGTGCCTGTATTGAGTCCACTCAGGTTCTGGTTTAGCGCAAATGATGCGGTCAGAAAAGATATCAATAAAATTTTGCTTTTCTTCTCTTCCTTCCAACTTTCTTTGCACAAAGTAAGTGCATAAGTCGGAGATTTGGATACCTACCGAGTCCACTGAATCTGCGAAAAACATGACATCATGCCCGTGCCAGAGGCGATTGATGTTCTGGAAGTCGTGAAATGGACGCTTCTTTCTGAGTTTTCTGTAAGAGCTGGTTCCGCAAATTCAGACAGGGGGTTAAGTGGAGGCTCTGTTCGCCCGCAGCCTAAGATGGCTGGGATGAGGAGAGCAGATGAGCAGACGTCCGCGTCGGAACCACACAGCGACATTCAAGGCGAAGGTGGCTTTGGCCGCCATCAAGGGAGAAAAGACACTTTCGGAGTTGGCGCAGGAGTTTGACGTACATGCCAACCAGATCACGCAGTGGAAGAGCCAACTTTTAGAAGGCGCGATCGGAGTCTTTGGCGGTGAAGCGAAGGCGGAATCCGCAACTGCGACGGTGGACATCAAAACGCTTCACGCCAAGATCGGCCAGTTGACTCTGGAGAACGATTTTTTAGAAGGAGCGCTCACCAAGGCGGGACTTCTGAGCGCAAAGCGATGATCGACCCCGAGCATGACCTTCCTATCAAGCAACAGGCCGAGGTGCTGGATATCAGCCGGAGCACGGTCTACTATGAGCCGCGCCCGATCTCTGAGGAAGATTTGTGCTTGATGCGGCGCATCGACGAACTCCACCTGAATTATCCCTTTGCCGGCAGCCGAATGCTACGTGGTCTACTGTGGCAGCAAGGCTTGAAGGTCGGCCGCAGGCATATCAAGACGCTGATGAAACGGATGGGAATCGAGGCCATCTATCGCAAACCAAACACCTCGAAACCCGCGCCAGGCCACAGGATCTATCCGTATTTGCTGCGCGATATGGCGGTCACACGTCCCAACCAGGTCTGGGCAATGGATCTGACCTACATCCCTATGGCGCGGGGATTCATCTATTTGGCCGCGGTGGTGGACTGGTTCAGCCGTAGAGTTCTTGCCTGGCGATTGTCGATCACGATGGAAGCTTCTTTCTGCATCGAGGCGCTGGAAGAGGCCCTTTCTAAGAATGAAAAGCCAGAGATATTCAACACAGATCAGGGCAGTCAGTTCACCAGCGACGACTTCACCGGGCTGCTAAGAAAGAGCGGCATCGACATCAGCATGGACGGCAGGGGTCGCTGGCGAGACAATGTCTTCGTGGAGCGAGTCTGGAAGTCGATCAAATATGAAGAGGTCTATCTCCACGCCTACGAGACGGTCCAGGAAGCCAGGATTTCCATCGGAAGATACATGGAGTTCTATAACTCCATCAGGCCGCACTCCAGCCTGAACGGGTTCACGCCCGATCAGGTCTACTTCAACCGCTTGCCGGAATTCATGGCAGCCTGAACAAAGGGCAAGCACACTGCGAACTCGCGCGCAAACTAAAAGCTCATAACATGGATGCCGCTTCGCGGCGGCTTGCTTGGTGAGTTTTTCAAGGCATGGGGAAATCTTTCGATCCGATGTTGAAAGAAAAGGCCGGGAGCGGCAGTCGTGCCCACTCCCGGCGCTCATCGGCGTCGATGAGTCTCCAGTCGGCTATTCCTCGGCGTGTTGCTCTCCAGCAGCGCACGCCTCTGCTTCACCGACTGCAATCAGCTTGCGATAGACTGACCCTGCCGGTCAATCGATACGGGAACGATGGCAACATCGCCGAACCGGTAAACTTCAACCGCCCGCCAGAACCACCCGGCGGCCAAACAGAAAACAGGGACTTCCACTTAGGAATCGCAGAAAACTGTCCGAACAACCGGGACCACCTCAGTACACCGCCTTCAATGCGTCTTTTTCTTTTTTGTTATCGCTGTCATCTGAAATGCAGAGGAAACTATCATCCCAATTAATAACAGCTCCTCGGTTAGGATCACGTTCTGGCATGTGTCGCATTCTCGCCCAGTTCTCGATGCCGCACAAGCACATCTGAAACGCGAAGTGCAAAGATGCGATTTCAATGGTGCCGAGCGGCAATTTCTGAAACTCCTGATCGTCCACGGACGAATAGATGAAAGTTAACTCTTCCATGCGGAGAGAGCCTAACAAGACCTTGATTGCAGTGAAACGTTGGGCATCATCAACTCGGTCGAAAGGTGGGTAGCCGTTATACAAGTCGTACCCATGGAACTCCTTAAACTCATCCCTGCTCTCTGCGGGTATGATCTGCTGAATTGCCGTTTCATGCAGCATCGATGTGCGCCCGAATGTTCCCACGGGAACGATAAGAGCCCCGAACGTCCGCGATGCGCTTCTGCCATCAATTCCAGCTTCATCCAGATAAACAAGGTGCACCAAAAACCTCTCACTCGCAAGGCTAGTCACGACACACCTGCGCATCTCGAATCATCCCACTGGGGGCGCGATTCGTCCAGAATATTAGTGCCTTCGCAACCTAAACAATATCCGACACTTAAACGAAGGGACGCAACCGAATGAGAACCAAGCCACTGGACCGGAAAAAATTGTATTTGCTCTCCCGCCCGGGTACCGGTGATGACCATCCTTTTTTCATGCGTTTCGCCGGGGCTATTGCGCCATAGTCCACGCACCACAGCGCATAGACGGCTAATAGCGAACAAACCCCGCTCTCCCAACCCCGACACCCATTCCCCTAGACCCGCTCTCCGGAATAGCGCCACACCCCGAAAGCTGCTCACGGCACCCGTTCCTGAGAAGGAATGCGCCATCCTTCAAGCCATGCGTCGAGACTGTCTCGGAGCATCCTTACACTGCTCAATCTCTGGCGTCGTAGGCCATGGCAGGATTCCTACTGAGAGCAGATACCGGCATAAACAGCGGTATTCCGGTGTGTGGCTTGTGTTGGTACCCCCAAACATACCCTTTGCGCTGGGAAGCTAGGAGCAAAAAAGAGAGGCAACCGGCAAAGGTTCGGTTGCCTCATAACAGGATAACTTTTAATTAAACTTGCGCTGTCACTGGAACGTCTTCGTGTTGTTGAACGGGTTCCGTATCGACCGGGTGCATTACCGCCCATAGCAACTGCAACGTTGCGCCATTGTTGTTGTTGCTGTCAGTAACGGCATTGAGTACGATTCTCGCTGCTGGTGAATCGATGTGACTCAAAGCATCTCTGAACCCGTAATGATTGTGCGGAAGAATGCGCCAAGTTCCGTCGGGCATTTTGTATTTGATACCGGGAACAGTCCGGCGACGCAACACAAACCGTTCAACACGATTAATTCTGGCGAATGCCTTCATTGTTGCCAGTCCTGCGGCTGATCTTTCCAGTCAGGAGTATTACTCGCCCACTCATCATTGTTTTCGGGAACACCAGCATCAACAGCGTTAATTGTCTTTGCCTCCAACTGTTTTAGCTTCTTATCGTAGTGATCCAACATGTACACTTGCGACGCATATTCCATCAAGGTGCGCATTGCGCCAAGTCGTACGGCATCAGACACGTTTGGATTATCCCTCATCTTAACCAGAGCACGAACTGTGTTTGGGAATTCAACACGAAGGTCTGTGTATCCCGGTTTATATATTTCCAGTTGTGCACTGTGTAACTTCTCGTTGAATGCAACATCCAGTTGAAGCCAGCGATTTATGGTTCGTTCAGCAACACCAGTTTCCTTGCTTGCCAGTTCAACATCATATGTGTGCGCCAATATGTTGATTATTTTTTCAACAGTAAGACGACTATAGCCATTACCCCACCGGGGCCGCTTGTGCGTCTTAACTTGGTCATTAGGTGACATATGATTTAGTTTGGAAATTTTTTCGAGTCAACACCGTGAGATGTGGGGGTTTCCCGGTTGCGGTCCATTAAGCCACAAACTCCACTTCACAATCAAGTCCCAAACGCCAAACCCCATATGCCCACATGGTCAGCATTGCTGAGTAAGCATGGTCATATAGCTGTATAGTGCTGCGTAGTTTTTGTTCCATCTACACTCAATCTCCTTTGTTTGTAAGTATTTATACGTATATATAGTATATATATAGAGATATAGAGAAGTACTAAGTAAATTCACCTGTTTTCCGGGTGGTATATAAGAGTCTGCCGCAAAACCGCTACAAACACGATAAGCGTTTGATTCTGTTGCGCTTATGTTATAGAAGCTGCTTTCTAAATGCCTCTGCATAACTTCTACGCGCTCCCGCCCAGCTTCGACTCATCGATAATTCGGTAGACCTTCGCTCTGCGCCGTGTGTTTCCTTCAACAGTGCTTACATCCCACTCGGACAGTGCCTCTATCGAAATGAAATGCTCAATTGCATTTGTTAATGCCCGAAGCGAATCATGCGGTTCCTGCACAAACGGAGACATATTTATCAATCGTTGTTGGATGTAGGATTTGGAAATGCCTTTGCTCTTATGCATTTCCTTGGTAATCCGATAGCTGCTATCCATCTTCTGACTCCACTGTGAGCGCGTGTACTCCAGCAAAAATTGCCCGACAAGTTGCCGTTGCTTAAAACTTAGTGCTGTATGTCCAACATCGCCGGATTCAAAACGTTGACTGACAACTGTCAAGCCATGCTCAATTACTTTCCTCGCCCATTCATAATGTGCAACTTGCACTTCCGGATGCACTACCGGGTAATCACGATTCGCGCCGACTGCAACCAACGAACCCAATCGCAACATGCGCATGTGGGCACGATTCCACACCTGACTAATTGGATTATCTCGATTTTTCCACAAAATATCCTGACAGAACTTTTGATAGTCAAGTTGATAAGCTCTAGCTTCCAGCGTCTCGCTAACTTGTACAATGTTGTCGATACCCTGATTGATGAAACAGATTTTTGGGACAAGTCGTTCTAGTGCTGTCAACAATTCATCCGATGGCCTTATTGTCAGGTTGATGGGAATGTGGCACCCACGGATATTTATCTGAAGAAATCCAGCGGATATTTATCTGAAGAAATCCAGAAATGCGGGGTTGTCAGGCGGCGCGTCGGAAGGGGCGCTTTCTGAAAGGCAGCGACTCCGGAGTAACCCGATTGCGGTTGGCGTGCCAGAAGGCGGCGATATCGCGCACGGTTTGTTCGAGGGAACGGCACGGAGTCCATCCTGTCTGGATGGTAAATCGCGAATGGTCGGAGACGTACAAGAGCTGATCGCCGGGGCGCGCTGGTTCACAAGTGGATTGAACGGGCACGTGGCAGGTTTCCTCGATCAAGCGCAGCATCTCTTTCACGGCGATCGACCGGTGCAGGCCGCCGCCAATGTTGAAAGCCTTGCCGGTTGTAACTCCGATGTAGGCGCGGGCGGCATTCACGGCGCTCACCAGGTCGGCCACGTGGAGCACATCGCGCACCTGCAAGCCGTCTCCATAGATCGTGACGGGGCGGCCGGAAAGGGCTGAGTACACAAAGTGGGCCACCCATCCCTGGCCCTGGTTGCCGAACTGCCCGGGGCCGGCGATACACCCTAACCGGAAGACGACTGTGGGTAGATCGTAGCGGCGCGCATATTCGCGGACGTGCTTGTCGGCGAGGCTCTTGGTGCAGGCGTAGGGACAGTGGAAATCGACCCGGGTGGCTTCAGAAACACCGCGAAAGGCAGGATCGACGGGCTGTAAACGGGTTGCGTCGTGGCGGATCGGAATGCAGTCGAGCGCGCCGTAGACCTTGCCCGTGGAGGCGAAGAGGACCATCGGCTTGCGTCCGGAGCGATGGGCGGCTTCAAGAACGTTTCCGGTTCCGGTGACGTTGACGTCGAAATCCAGGCGGGGCTGGGTGAGCAGATCGGGGCCTTCGGATGGCGCGGCAAGATGATAGATCTCGTCGGCGGTCCGAGCCGCTTGATGCAGGCGCGAAGCGTCGAGGACATCCCCGTGGACGAAGCGCAAGCGGCGCGAATCATCGAGGGTTTTGAGCCACGCCAGATTGAGCGTGACGCCGGGGCGGGAAAGATTGTCGTAGAGCGTGATCAGGGAGTCGGTATTGGCAAGCAGATAGGCGGCGAGGTTGGTGCCGATGAATCCCGCGCCGCCGGTGATCAGTACGTGAAGCGAATGCCTGTCTGTCGGTTGCATTTCGTCACCTCCGCGGGTGGCCTCTTGGCATGAGAAGAAGAAAGCCTCAGGGGCTAAAGCCCTCTCGATCCTATGATGCTTGCGGCACGACTGAAGTCGTGCCTGATACAAAGCTGGTTGCCGAACGAGTAATTCAAGAACCTGCAAGGTCGCGATTTATATTACCGCCAGGCGCGGCCGAGCGCGGCAGCATGGAGGTGACAAAGGACAGGCCGCGGCGCGCATCGGGGTGGGTCATTCGTTTGAAAAGCTGCCAGAGCGAGGGCGGGAGGCTTTCCCGGCGCTGCGTTTCCATCGCGGCGCGGGCTTCCCTGGCCAAGTTGGAGATCGGCTCAGGATCGAAACTTCCCACCATCTGGCCGACCGCGATCACGTGGCGCAGGGCGTTGATGTTCACCGGCTCGGTACCGTATTTGGCCAGCAGCGAAACGATGGTGTCCTTGGCCTTGACGGCACCATGCAACGCATCGAGGATCCCTTGCCTGTGAGCTTCTTCGAGCAGGTCGTAGGCAACCAGCAGGGCCTCCGCATGTTCGTTGGGAGCGGCGGCGAGGCGGCGCTGCAACTCGACTCTCGGGTCGGCCTTCTTCGGTGTGAATGCGACTGGTTGGGCCATAGCGATATCTCCGTCGATGTCCGGGGTTCGAGATCGGAGTATGGTTCGTGCTTTCCCAGGTCTCAAAAGCGAGACCTGGGGCACCCAGGATTATGCCTTCGTGGTCTGTATCTGGACAAGTTGCTCGGTGCCATTGGTGCCGGGCGGCGAATAGTCGACGCGTTTCCACTTGCGCTCGACTTCGACGCCAGTCTGCGGTGTGGGATGGCCATGGCGGAAGTTCTGGGGTGGAAGCGGATCGGGCCCGATCTCGGGCAGGACCGTCAAGTTGACCGAGATCTCCTTGTAGGCGGGCGTGTGGGTCGCTCGATCCACCCTTGATCCGGTCAGGCGGTTCATAGGCTGGGTAATGGAGTTGAGCGACATATAGAGGTGATCGCCTTCGACGCGATCGGTCACGACCACCGGTACAGTCGCTTCTCCATAGAGGCTGCGGAGCTTGACCATGCTGCCGCTCGAGAGTCCCTTGCGGGTGGCCAGTTCCGGCGATACTTCGACAAAATTGGTGGGCGTCATCTCCCGGATTCCCTTGCTGCGGTAAGTCATCGCTCCCTGTTCGAAATGTTCGAGCAAGCGACCGTTGTTCAAGTGATGGTTGAATTCCGGCGATTTCTCTTCGCAGGGTTCGATCCATTCGATGGGATGGAACTTTGCCTTGCCGTCGGGGAACGGGAAGTTCTCGGTGAAGAGGAGGGGCGAGTCCTTGCCGTCCTTCTCAACCGGCCACTGCAGGCTCTTGTAGCCCTCGAGACGGTCGTAGCGAACGCCGGCGAATATGGGCGTCAAGGTCGCGCATTCGTCCATGATTTGCGAGGGATGGGTGTAATTCCAACCAGCGCCGAGGCGGTTGGCAATGTCCTGAATGATTTCCCAGTCGGGCTTCGAGTAGCCGAGGCGGGGAGAAGACGCGATAGAGGCGCTGGATGCGGCGCTCGGTGCTGGTGAAGGTTCCTTCTTTTTCAAGCGAAGGCGAGGCGGGCAGAACAACGTCGGCGAACCGGGCCGTCTCAGAGAACGCGACGTCCTGGACGACGAAGAAATCGAGCATGGAGAGTGCGGCTTTGACGTCATTCGCGTTGGCGTCGGAGGTAATCGTGTCTTCGCCCTTGATGTACATGCATTTGAGTTTGCCCTCGTGGATGGCGCGAATCATCTCGTGATTGTCGAGACCGTTTTTGGGGGGCAGTTTGACGCCCCAGCCGGCCTCGAATTTCTGGCGGATTGCTTCGTCTTCGACGGGCTGATATCCGGGGAACGTGTTGGGCATGGAGCCGAAGTCGCTGGTGCCCTGAACATTGTTATGCCCGCGCAACGGGTATGAGCCTGCGCCGGGACGCATGTAGTTTCCGGTCAGGAGGAGGAGATTGGATATCGAGGTTGAGGTGTCGGAGCCGCCACAGTGCTGGGTTACGCCCATGGCCCAGAGAATGCAAACACCGTCGGCCTGATGAATCTCGCTCGCGATCTTTTTAATAGTCTCGGACGGTAGCTTCGTCACGCGCTCCGCAAACTCCAGGGTGTATTGCTGCAGGACTTTCTTGTAGTCTTCGAACCCATTGACCCATTTGTCGATGAATGCCTGCTGGTGCCAGCCCTGGTCGTGTATGTATTTGGCGACGGCATTGATCCAGACCGCGTCAGTGGAGGGTTCGGGGCGGACGAAGAGGTCGGCGCGGCGGGCCATCTCGTGCTTGCGAATGTCGGCGACGATGAGGCGCTGGCCGCGATGCTTGTGGGAACGCTTGACGCGGGTGGCGAGCACGGGATGACTCTCGGCGGTGTTTGAGCCGACGATGATGACGAGGCCGGCTTTTTCGATGTCGGTGATGGAGCCGCTGTCGCCCCCATACCCGACCGTGCGCTTGAGGACCATGGTGGCCGGGGTCTGGCAGTAGCGCGAGCAGTTATCGACGTTATTGGTGCCGATAACGGCGCGGGCCAGCTTCTGCATAAGGTAGCTCTCTTCGTTGGTGCACTAGGAAGAGGCGATGAAAGCCCGCGCATCGGCTCCATGTTTTTCCCTGGTTTTGGTGAAGGTCTCGGCGATCAGTGTGAGCGCCTCATCCCAGGTGGCTTCGCGAAACGTGTCAGGACCGTTGCGGGTTTTGACACGAATTAGCGGGGTCACAAGCCGGTCGTCGGCGTTGACGAAGTCCCAGGCGAATTTGCCTTTGACGCAGGTGGAGATGCCATTGGCGGGTCCTTCGGCCGGCTCGATTTTGAGGATGTGGCGGTCGCGGGTCCAGACGTCGAACGAGCAGCCGACTCCGCAGTAGGTGCATACGGTCTTGGTCCGGCGGACGCGGGCTTCGCGCATGGCCGACTCGGCGGTCGAGACTGCGAGGATGGGGCCGAAGCCGGTCTCGGGCTCGATAGCCTTCACGGCCTCGATCATCTGGTCGAGGGCTTTTCGGGGAAGGTTGGTGAAGTAGCCGGCATGGCCGAGCATGCTTTTTTCCATGAGCGCATTGCAGGGGCAAACGGTGACGCAGTGGCCGCAGGAGACGCATGAAGAGCCGGCAATCTGTTCGCCGCCATCCCAGAGCACGCGGGGATGTTCCGACTCCCAGTTGATGGTGAGGGTCTCATTGACCTGCACGTTCTGGCAGGCCTCGACGCAACGGTCGCAGAGGATGCACTGATCGGGATCGTAGCGGTAAAAGGGATTGGAATGATCCAGCTCGTACGGCTTGCCGGAGAAGGGCCGCGACTGGTGCTTCACGTCGAGGTGTTCGACGGTGTTGTGGACGGTGCAGTTGCCGTTGTTGTTGTCGCAGACGGTGCAGTAGAGGTCGTGATTCTGAAGGATGCGATCGAAGGCTTCGCGCTGGGCCATGTCGACGCGCGAGCTTTCGGTGACAACGTTCATGCGGGAAGTTGCCCGGGTGGAACAGGCCCGAACCAGCGCTCCGTCGACCTCGACCATGCAGGTATCGCAGGTTTGGATGGGACCCATGGCGGGGTGATAGCAGACCTGGGGCAGATGGCGACCGGGAAAGGCGCGGTTGATCGCTTCGACCAGCAGTTCTCCAGTAGCGACGGGAAACTCGACGCCGTCAATGATGACGGCGGTGTCGGGACGCGTGGCAAGAGGCGTGTTCAGAAGTCGCTTTTCCACAGACATATCGGCCTTGGATGAAGATGCGGAGATAGAAGATGCCGGAATTCAAATGAAGCTGCCGCGAACTGCTGACCAAGCGCGAGTAACGGCCCCAGGGACAGGTTCGGAAAACTCTGAATAGGATTGGATCGGATGACTCGCCCAGGGTGGACGATTGGGTCAGATCCGGACGGCCCGAAGCATTGTGCTCCAGCCGGGCCATCGCCGTAAAGTTAGAATTCAATCTAGGAGTTTCGCACGATCAAAATGAAATCATCCAGTCATACCGTCGATCGACTTCCTGGCAGCAAAGTTTTGACCACGAACAAGCACCTGATTCGCTGGGTGGAGAAGATGGCCGAGCTGTGCCGGCCGGACTCGATTCACTGGGTGGACGGGTCGCAGGCCGAATATGATTTCCTGTGTGATCGGCTGGTCAAGGCGGGCACATTCACACGGCTGGACGGGGAACGCTGGCCGGGTTGCTTCTACGCGCGGTCGGCACCCAATGATGTCGCGCGGGTGGAGGATCGCACCTTTATCTGCTCGCTTTCGAAAGACGCCGCCGGTCCGACCAACAACTGGGAAGACCCGTATGTGATGCGTCGGACATTGAAGGGACTGTTCCGCGGAGCTATGCGGGGACGGACGATGTATGTGCTGTCGTTCAGCATGGGCCCGGTGGGGTCGGCGATGTCGGGTATCGGCGTGCAGCTCACCGATTCTCCATACGTTGTGGCGAGCATGCGCATCATGGCGCGGATCGGGGCGCCGGTGTTTGCCGAGATCGACAAAGATGAGAAGCGCGTGGTGCCATGCATGCATTCGGTGGGTATGCCGCTCAAGGACGGCGAGGCCGACGTGCCCTGGCCGTGCAACGAGACCAAGTATATTGTGCACTTTCCGGAAACGCGCGAGATCTGGTCGTTTGGATCGGGCTACGGCGGCAACGCCCTGCTTAGCAAGAAGTGTTTCGCGCTGCGTATCGCGTCGAACATTGCACGCGACGAGGGATGGATGGCGGAACACATGCTCATCCTGGGCGTAGAGAACCCGGAGGGCGAAAAGACATACGTGGCGGCAGCCTTTCCTTCGGCCTGCGGGAAGACGAATTTTGCGATGATGATCCCGCCCAAGGCCATGCGGGGATGGAAAGTGACCACGGTGGGCGACGATATCGCATGGATTCGCCCCGATGCTAAGGGTGAGTTGCGGGCGATCAACCCGGAGGCAGGATTCTTCGGAGTGGCGCCCGGGACCAGCGTCAAGACCAATCCCACGGCCATGGCGATGCTTTCGCGCAACACCATCTTTACCAATGTCGCACTGACGCCGGGCGGCGGCGTTTGGTGGGAAGGAATGACGGAGGAGCCGCCGGCCGAATGCCTTGACTGGCGGGGGGAACGCTGGACCCCGGCTATCGGCAAGGAGACCGCGCGCACGGCGGCGCATCCCAATGGCCGCTTTGCGGTTCCAGCTTCGCAGTGCCCGACCATTGATCCCGAGTGGGAATCCCCGGAAGGAGTGCCGATCAGTGCCATCGTTTTCGGGGGACGGCGCGCGACGACGCTTCCGCTGGTGTACCAGGCATTCAACTGGAGCAGTGGGGTCTACATCGGCGCGACCATGGGCTCGGAAACCACGGCTGCCCAGGCCGGTGCGGTCGGGAACGTGCGGCGCGACCCGATGGCCATGCTGCCATTCTGCGGTTATCACATGGGCGACTACATTCGGCACTGGATCAAGATGCAGCGGGGGCTGGCCATGACGCCGCGTCTCTTCCACGTGAACTGGTTCCGCAAAGACTCCGGAGGAAAGTTTATGTGGCCGGGGTTCAGCCAGAATATGCGGGTGCTGCGGTGGATCGTGGATCGCGTCCAGGGGCGCACCCACGGGCGGGAAACGCCCATCGGCTGGGTTCCGCGCTACGAGGACATCGACTGGTCGGGGTTGGAATTTTCACGTAAGGTTTTCGATGAGCTGATGGAAGTGGATAGTACGGCATGGCGGCAGGAAGTGATCGGCCACGAAGGGCTTTTCATCGAGTTGCACGATCATCTGCCACCGGAGATGATTTATGAGCGGGAACTGCTGATCTGCCGGCTGTAGTAAAGCAGCTATTAGCTTTTAGCTCCAGTTCGCGGCGGGGGCGCCTCGCAGCCAATTTCATCACGTGACTCGGCGGGTCGCGAGACGGCGGTTTACGCCGTATCTGCTCCGCTCGCGAAATTTCCCGCTCGGCGATTAGTTTTCGGTTATTCTAAAGGGTTCCGCATCCTCTCTACACGGTTGCGCGAGCACAGTTCCTGCTTGCGCAAACCGGTCAGGAAACTCTCGGCCATTCAGCCCGGGAACTGCGGCACAAGCTGTACCTAATCCGGCGATTGCTCGCCGTCGACCTTACTCGAACGAAGGAATGCCATGCAAGGATCAGACAGACGTCTACGTGTCCCTGGACGGCAGGGACTTTACCATCCGCAACATGAGCATGACGCCTGCGGGATGGGGTTGGTGGCCAGCATCCGCGGAGAAAGAACGCACGAGATCATCCGCCAGGGCCTCGAGGTTCTGTTGAACCTGGCGCACCGGGGAGCGGCGGGTTGCGATCCGGAGACCGGCGATGGCGCGGGAATCCTGATCCAGATTCCGCATGAGTTTTTTGCACGCGAATGCGGCGAGCTGGGGATGCACCTGCCGGAGCCGGGCGCGTATGGCGTGGCGATGTGCTTTCTTCCCGTGGACAGGCACGACCGCCTTCAGTGCGAAGGCGTATTCGAGCGCATCTCCGCCGAAGACGGCCTGAAGGTGATCGGCTGGCGGGACACGCCTGTCAATGGCGATTTCATCGGCCGCGAGGCGCGCGCAACGCAGCCATATATCGAGCAGTTTTTTGTGGAGCGGCCGGCGGGCCTCGATGAGGATTCGTTTGAGCGGCTGCTCTATCGCGTGCGGCGCCGCATTGAGAACGAGATTGCAGCTTCGGACATCGAAGGCAAAGACGACTTCTTTTACATACCGTCATTTTCGTGCCGGACCATTATCTACAAGGGGCTGATGCTGGCTCCGCAGATCGAGAAGTTTTACGCAGAGCTGGCCGATCCGCTGGTCACGAGCGCGCTGGCGCTGGTGCACCAGCGTTTCTCGACCAACACGTTTCCCAGCTGGAAGCTGGCGCACCCCTATCGCTACATCGCGCACAACGGCGAGATCAATACCGTCCGCGGCAACGTGAGCTGGATGAATGCGCGGCAGGGGGTTCTCAACAGCCCGCTTTGGGGCGAAGACATCGACAAGCTGTTCCCGGTAATCGTGCCCGGCGGCAGTGACTCGGCTTCGCTCGATAACGCAGTCGAGTTCCTGTATCAGTCGGGGCGTTCCATTGCGCACGTGATGGCGATGGTGATTCCCGAAGCGTGGGCCGGCAACCCGGACATGGATGAGGACAAGCGCGCGTTTTACGAATACCACGCATCGCTGATGGAGCCGTGGGATGGTCCGGCGGCGATCGCCTTCACCGACGGCCGGGTCATCGGCGCGACGCTCGATCGCAACGGGCTGCGGCCTGGCCGCTACATCGTAACCAA
>Ga0206838_10118_pt1 | contig 24480 bp, 25 predicted proteins | sample Alteio_BWOrgCont_26_FD_152879 | JGI IMG/M metagenome (GOLD analysis project Ga0206838, IMG submission 152879) | Enriched cells from forest soil in Barre Woods Harvard Forest LTER site, Petersham, Massachusetts, United States -... | ecosystem: Environmental > Terrestrial > Soil > Temperate forest >...
GCCACGCGGTTTTGATGACCGGTAATCGATCGCGTTCGGTTCAACTGCTGGATAAACCGCGGCAACGTAAATGCCCCGGTTTGTTCGGTCACGTAACGCATGCCTTCGCCGCTCTCATAAAACGTACTGACAAACGCCCGCAATAGCCCGCCCTGAAAGCGGGGTTGGGGTGAGGAAAAATTAATACGATCCATTCAGCCGGTGTTTCCTTTGAAAGGTCACTGTCAGTGAATGGCAAGGGGGATTCGTGACAGTGCTTCCGGAAAAGGAAACCCAATAAGGTGTCAGCGCTCCCTGAAAACGAAGTGGATCGTTTTCAAGACAGTCCCCGGGATTTAGCCCGAGTAACCAACCCCAGCTCTGCTGAAAGAGCTTCGGCTTCGGCAACCTACCCCTTTTACCCCCCTTCATCGGCCTTCAGCGGCCTAGGAGGAGCGACTCATGGAGGTTGCACCTCTACTTACCGAAATGCAGTATAGGCGAAACGACTGCATTTGGCTAGTATTTGAGGGGTTTAAGTTTACAATATGTCACTTATTAAAAAAAATCTGAAGGTAATGATCTACCACACTAGCCGGGAAGCTCTCTGCCAATTGGAAAGTTTGAACTAGTACACCATTCTTCATGACAGCCAAGGCTGGGTTTTGGCTTAGACTACCCTTAAAAAGTGTGGCCTTGCCTGCGGGGACTAAGGCGTTAAGCCAAGGCGTAGTTCTTTTATCTAACGTATAAAATTTGCGATGAGGGTTTTGCCTTGCAATCTGCTTAAGCGAAGATAATTGTGATACATCGTTCCCTCTCCGGCTATCAAAGATCATAATCACTCCCAAAGGGGACTCTATGGCTCTCCTCAATTTTGTTTCATCTGTGATGGGTATTGGTGCATTTACTGGTCCTATTCCGAAACATAGAGGTTTGAGAGAGGGCAAGACCGTCACGGCAGAATGAATTTTCATCGACATCTTGTGGTCCTTTATTTGTGTATTGTTAATAAAGTCCCTCAAGGTCAAGAATTGCCATCCTAAATCTTCAGAATTTCAGCTTCTTTGTCGGAGATGATTTTTTCCAGCTGGCCGGTGTAGCGATCCGTCAGCTTTTGGACTTCATCGACCTGGCGTTTGACTTCGTCTTCCGGCAGATGCTCGTCTTTTTCCAGTTTTTTTACGGCGTCTGTCGCGTCCCGGCGAATATTACGGATCGCGATTTTGCCGTCTTCGCCGTATTTCTTAACCAGCTTGACCAGCTCCTTGCGGCGCTCTTCGGTCAAGGGGGGGATGGAAAGGCGGATATTGCTGCCGTCGTTGTTGGGAGTGAGACCCAAATCGGACTTGGCAATGGCTTTTTCAATCTCTGCTAAGGCGGTTTTGTCATAGGGCTGAATCATCAGCGTCTGGCCATCGGGAACCGACAAGTTGGCCATTTGTTTGATGGGGGTGGGGGTGCCGTAATAATCGACCATAATCCGGTCCAAAATCTGGGGGTTGGCGCGTCCCGTGCGGATGGAGGCCAGTTCTTGCTGGGTGGAAGCGATGGCCTTTTTCATCCGATCTTCTGCGTCCTGGTGAATTTGTGACATCGTCGCCATGGTGGGGTCCTTTAATTTTTAATGGGTTCTTTTATCTTAAGATCACCGCTCAGACGTGGCAACTGTTTTTCAAGCGCGGCAATGGTTCGCTCTGCGGCATGGCCGTCGCCGTAGGGATTCACAGCCCGGGCCATCTGTTGGTAGGCGGCCGGATCATCCAGTAACCGCTGGGTTTCAGAGAGAATCTTGTCCCGATGCGGGCCGACCAGTTTTACGGTGCCCATTTCAACAGCTTCCGGGCGCTCGGTTTCGTCTCTCAGGACGAGAACCGGCTTGCTTAAGGCGGGGGCCTCTTCCTGGATTCCTCCGGAATCGGTTAGGGCGAGATAGCAATGGTTGAGCAACTGGCAAAACGGGGCATAATCCTGTGGCTCAGTTAAATGAACCCGGTCGACATGAGATAGCATGCCTTCGACGGTCTTTCGGACATTGGGATTGAGATGCATCGGCAACACCATTTCCACATCCGGATTTTTTTCCACCAGGGTTTTCAAGGCCTGGCAAATCTCGGCCATGGGCTCGCCAAAGTTTTCACGACGATGCACCGTCACCAGGATCATGCGCTTGGCCGGGTCCAGAGGCACCGGGGAGGGCATATGCCGGGTTTTTCCCAGGGTGTAAAACAAGGCGTCAATGACCGTATTCCCAGTGAGATAGATTTTATCTTCTGGAATAGAAAGCAGCCTCAGATTTTTTTTTGCCTGTTCGGTCGGGGCAAAAAACATGGAGGCCACACTGTCGGTGATGATGCGGTTGACCTCTTCGGGAAAGGGGTAATTGTTATCAAACGTTCTGAGTCCGGCTTCCACGTGGCCAATGGGAATGCGGGCATAAAAACTGGCCAGACTGGTGGCCATGGTGGTGGTGGTATCGCCATGAACGAGAACCACGTCAGGTTTCTGGGCTTCCAAGACATCTCTCATTCCCAGCAAAATACGGCTGGTCAGATCATAGAGATCCTGATCGGGACGCATCAGGTTGAGATCAATATCCGGGGTCAGTTCAAACAGGTGAAGCACCTGATCCAGCATCTGGCGGTGCTGGGCCGTGACACACAGGACGGATTCGAAAATATCGGGCCTATCCTGCAACGCCTTGACGACCGGGGCCATTTTAATGGCTTCCGGCCGGGTTCCAAATACGGTTAATACTTTCAGTCGTCGAGTCATAGGCCTTTATAACGGGCGATTAAAAACACCAGGTAAAACAGTCCGCCCAACACCAGTATACCGGCAGATAAGCTTCGGCGACAGAGGACGGTGAGGAAAATCAGTCCGGCGGATGCAAAACACAAGATCATACTGAGATAACCGCCCAAATTCAGGACCCATGGGGTAAAAGCGACCCCGATGGCTGCCGGGATACAGCTTTGAAACACCATAGCCCCCGTAATATTGGCCAAGGCAAGGCCATCTTTCTTTTTTAAAATCCATGTGACGCTGTTGAATTTTTCAGGCATTTCAGTCGCGATCGGAACAATCAACAAGCTGATGATCAAAGGCGAGATATGCCACAAGCCGGCGAGTGTTTCGATTTGCCCGATAAATAAATGCGCCAATATGATTATTCCCAATACACCCACCAGCGCTTGAAATCCCATCAGTGTTGTAGAAGGGGAAGGGTGCTTGGGTGCAAACAATAAGGGTTCTAAATCATCGCCGCTTTCTACGAGTGATTTTTTGGCGAGTGTTCGAATCACATAAAACCCGTAAAATCCGACCAGCCCTAAGGCTAAAATGTCTTTGATGAGAGCACTGTGAATAAAAGTAGCGGCGCAAACCATGCCATAGGCCATAAAAAAATACTTTAAATCCCGAATAAAAAGATCGACATCCAGATTCAGCTTTGCGTTTCTTTGGCCTCGAAAAACGCCATAATACACGGCGATTCCGCTAACCCCCATGGCCAGTGTCCCCAGTAAAAAAGGCGCCCCCAATATGGCGCCGATCCCAATCTGCGGTGCTTTCGCGTTCAAGGCCAAAATGGGAATAATCGTCTCAGGCAACGCCGTTCCTACGGCTGCAAGCACGCTGCCGACGGCACCTTGGGAAAGATTAAACCGGCATCCCAGCCATTCAATCGCGTTGGTAAAGAGGGTGCATGCCCAAACAATGCCCACCAGTAAGATAAGAAGGGTCATCTACTGCGCCTGAAGCGAAACCGTCTGCGAGAAATCCAGAATGAGTTGTTCGCCAGGTTTAATGTCGACGCTATCCCCCTTGCCGAACACAGCCTTGGTGGCCGCTACGGTGGTGACCGCCGTTCCGGTGGCGACGCCTGCAATCGTGGTGGTGGGCACCGTTAGCAACATATTGAGACCGCCGCCCATCGCCTTGCCTTCGGCCACGCCCTTCTGGTGAAAGTCGTTGTACTGGGCAAGACCTTTATCCACGCTGTTATTGAGTTTGGCATTAATACCCGGGTCGGTGTAAAGACCATTCTTGGCCGCGTTTTGCTTGGCCGAGGCTGCGTCGATGGACAACCGCAAGGGCCGCAGATCGCCAGAGGGCATTTGAACGTGATCAAACGTCAGGCGCAACAAGCCGCCCTTATCCAAAAAGCCTGATTTATGGGCCGACTCCACCCGCCCTCTCACGGTTGTGCCCTTGGGCAAAATCAACTGGTTGCCCGACCACAGATCGGTAGCGGTCACGGCCACAAATGGCTCGCCCACGAAGGCGGTCTCTGAATTCAACGGGGTCACAAACTTAATATTCAACTTGGCCCCTTTGGGAATTTCCTGAGAAAAAGCCCCCATCTCCAACGGCGGAAATAATGTCGTATCTGCCCAGGCATTCAGTGAACCCAATAGCATCAAGGCAATCAACCCATTTTTCATCATCTCACCATCCTCCGTATCTGGCCTCTTGAGGTCCCAGTATACCATTCCCGAATAGGTTTAACTACATCGACGAGCCGGCGTGTTGGGCGGATTGGGTGATTTGTTGGAAGGCGTATAGGATCATCGGGCCTAAGATCACGATGAAAATGCCGGGAAAGAAAAACAGGTAGATGGGGAGAACCATTTTGACGGAAATCTTGTTGGCGGCGGCTTCCGCGCGGTGCATGCGTTTTTGGCGAAGGCCTTCGGATTGAACCTTTAAGGTTTGCACGACACCGGTTCCCATTTCATAAGACTGGATCATGGCGTTTACAATGGCATTTAAATCGTCGACACCGGTTCGGTTGGCCAAATCGAGAAGCGCGTCTTTTCGGGTTTTGCCAAAGCCGATATCGCGTGTGTAGCGAATCAGTTCGTCTTTCAAATATTCAGAGGTCTGAACCGATTCGATTTTGGCAATTTTTGCGATGGCGATATCCAGGCCCAGACCTGCTTCTACGCAGATGACCAGTAAATCCAGAAAATCGGGCAGGGCTTTTCGGATACTATCCTGGCGCTTCTGGGATTGTTGAATCAGCCATAAAAGCGGCAGGCCAAATCCCATCCCGCCAAAGACCAGAAACAACAGCATGGCAATCGGACCGGACACACTGTGTGCCACTAAAATTAAAAACAAGACAAACAACACGGGGCCGACCGTGGTAATGCAGTGAATGCCTAAAAATGTTTTAAATTGCTGAGGCTTGGTATAACCGGCCTGGATTAATTTTTGGCGAACCCAGGATTTTCCGGAGAGTGGGATGAGGGCCTGTATTTTATCCGACAAGTGTTGGGCAAACGGAATCAGAATCCGCTGGGTAAAACTGTCGTCGAATTTGGCGGTATTTTTGCTTAAGGCGCTGGCGACAGGGACATCAGAGTCAATTTTAGAGACCCGGTCCATGATCTGCTTATCGCTTCGTGATTTGGTAATGCCGACGACGAGCATCGAAAGCGTCAGGAAAACCAGAATGCCGATAAGAATAAACGCCATGCTATACCTCCAACGTCACGATTTTTTTCAGCACGATGCCGCCAATGGATTGAAGAATACAGGCGAATACAATCAACGCAATCCCAATGGGGTTGTGTACAAACCCGGACATCATGGCGGGCACCAGTAAGGTAAAGACCCCGGCCAGACCAAAAGGGATACAGAAAATAATAATGGCGGACAGTTTTCCCTGGGCGGATAATGCGCCGACTTTGCTGAGGAGTTTATAACGCTCGCGAATGGTGTGGCTTAAATTACTGAGGAGTTCAGCGAGATTTCCGCCGGTTTCTTTTTGAATCATGACTGCAGTGACAAAAAGGGCGACATCGGGGTTTGGGATTCTTTTGGCGAGCGCCATCAGGCAGTCTTCTTGCGAGGCGCCGAAGTTCATTTCGGCCACTACTTTCCCCAGCTCCGTGGACCATGGGTCGTTAAAATTTTCTGAAACCACTTGCAGAGCTTTGCTGAACCCATACCCGGATTTAAAGCAACTGACCATCATATCCAATACGTCTGAAAATTGCGCGGCGGCTTTTTTCATTCGGAAAAAGATTCTGCATTTTAAATAGAGTTGAGGTAAAAATAATCCACCACCGGCGCCCAGAATGGCAAACCCAATCCACACCTTGATAAGAAAAAGAATAACAAATAGTACGACGGCTGAAGCCAAACAAATCATCAAGAATTCGTTGGGCTTCATCAAGAGGTTAGCGCGGTCCAAATCCATATCCAGCCGTTGAATAAACGGGCTTTGATCTTTGCGGCGTTTTTTAAGAATGTAATGTTGTTGACGAATTTTTTTCATCTGTTCCTGGCGGTCGGTCTCGTCAAACAAGTTATGCACGAAGTCGCGAGCCTGATCCCGCTTGGCGTAAAACGTGAAATAGACTCCTGCGAAAATCAGGATGATGGGGATAGCTGGTAAAAAATAAAGGGGGCTCACGCAGTGATAACTCCTAAAATTGCTCGAACATTTTCATATCAATGTCGGCGCCGTGTGCAATCAGGCGTTCCATAAAACGGGGGCGCACACCGGTATATTTAAACTCGCCGATAATTTTTCCGTTTTCGTCCACGCCTTCCTGTTTAAATTGAAAAATATCCTGCATCAATACTACTTCGCCTTCCATCCCGACAATCTCGGTGATGCTGGTAACCTTACGGCTGCCGTCGCTGAGACGGCTGGCTTGGACAATCAAATCCACGGCGGAGGCGATTTGTTCGCGAATCGCGCGCTGGGGCAGATCGAAACCCGCCATCATAACCAGTGTTTCCAAGCGCCGGACCGCGTCTCTGGGGGTGTTTGCGTGAACCGTGGTTAGTGAACCGTCGTGACCTGTATTCATCGCTTGAAGCATGTCAAGCGCTTCACCGGCACGAACCTCGCCAACCACGATGCGTTCCGGTCGCATCCGCAAGGAGTTTTTTACCAAATCGCGCATGGCAACACTACCTTTGCCTTCGATATTGGGTGGACGAGTTTCCAGCCGAACCACATGTTCTTGCTGCAACTGCAATTCGGCGGCGTCTTCAATCGTGACGATGCGTTCATCTTCCGGAATAAAACTGGATAATACATTGAGCAAGGTTGTTTTACCGGAGCCGGTTCCACCGGATACCACAATATTCAGGCGACTGTGAACACAACCTCTCAAAAGATCAGCGGCCATCTGATTCAGTGATCCGAAATTAATCAAGTCTTTTACTCTATAAGGATCCACCGAGAATTTTCGAATCGTCATCGTCGGGCCGTTTAGTGCTAAGGGTGGAATAATCACGTTGACGCGAGACCCATCCATTAACCGGGCATCACAAAGCGGTGTGCTTTCGTCCACGCGGCGGCCAATTCTGGAGACGATGCGATCAATAATCTGCATCAGATGTTGATTGTCTTTAAACTGGACATCGGTCAAGATTAGTTTCCCTTTTCGCTCCACATAAACTTGATGAGCCCCATTTACCATAATTTCGCTGATGGTTTTGTCTCGCAACAAGGGTTCCATCGGGCCCAGCCCCATGGTTTCATCCAGAATCTCATCGATGAGGCGCTCGCGTTCCACTTGGGTGAGGAGGGCATGCTCTTCCATTAAAAGTTCGTTTACCGCATGGCGAACGGATTTTCGAAGCTCGGTAGGGTTAATGTCATTTAACTGGCTGGTATCCATCTCTTCAATCAAACGGCGATGGATTTTGACCCGCAGTTGATCGGACTCGTTATCTTTTTCTTTGACGGGGATTGGTTCTGGAGGCTTTGGGTTTTCAGGTTCTTCGGGTTGCAAATTAATATCGCCTTCCTCGGGAGAAGGTTTTCTAAAGGCATTCCATCCTTGTTTGGCTAAGGACATGCGGCATTACCTCTTCGGGTCAGCCGCCCAAAAAACCCGATTTGTTTTTCATTGGCTTTGTTCACATTACCGGTGGCGGACTGGCCCGAGATTTTTTCGGCCAGCTCCTGGTAGGCTTTCACCAAATCAGAGTTTGGAGAGACGGCGGTTAACGCTTGCCCCAAACTCATGGCCTCTACGTTGAGTTGCCAGTTGTTGGGCAGGCGGGCGTATACAGGGTATTTAAACTCGGCTTCCATGTTGTGGTTAGACAGGCCCACCGCAGATTTTAGGTCATAGCGGTTTAAAATCAGTTTAATTTTGTTCATGTCCAGATGACTTTTAACCAGCTCGATATATTGACGGGTGCGGTATAACCCTGGAATATCCAAGGAGGAGATCAGCAATATTTCTTCTGCGTTTTCGACAAAATACTGATGATAGGGATCCACCACATGCGTGGGTAAATCCACCAGAATGAAATCGTAATGGGCTCGCAAATAAGCAATAATTCTTTCCAACAAGGCAGGGGGGATGAGTGGATTTTCGTCCAGAACGCTTTTGCAGGCGACCACTAAATCAACACCGATATCGTGGTGCACGATAATTTTTTCAATTAAGGCGTCATCCACTTCCGCCGGGTTTTCTGCCACCAAATCGGATAAGGCGTAGCTGGCTTTAAAGTTCAACATCAATGACGTATTCCCAAACACCTGATCCATATCCAGCAGTAAAACGCGTTTACCGGTGACCAGTTGAAGTTGATGAGATAAGTTAACGGCCAACGTCGAAGCGCCCACACCCCCTTTACTGCCGAATATCGGGATAAGCTGTCCCTGGTTGGCGGTCTCGTTGGCTTGCTGGCTTAAAGCCACTTTTTGAATAAAGTTCCAATGCTTTTCCAGGGCATTATCCAGTGCCAGAAAGTCTTTTGGGTATTGAATAAATTCTTTGACACCACTGGAGACGGCCTTGATAATAATATTGGGGTCTATTTCGCGGTGGAGACCAAAAACCAGGGTTTTACTTTCCACGTTGTAGTTAATGACTTCGATAAACAGGCAGGCATCCAGTTCGCGATCGGTCAGGTCGATAATCAGCAGATCCGGTTTGTGTTGCTGCCAGAGTTTTTGGGCATCGGCCAATTCCAGCACAACGCCTTCAAATTGAATAAATTTGAACTTCTGAAGCTGCTTGGTCAGTTGCTCACGGACCTCTTCAGAAGCGGCAACCGCAATCACGCGTAGCGGATTCATTGACCGGATCTCCAGAAGTGTAAATTCTTCCTCGTATGGAAGAAGTATCGGCAAAATCAGCGGTTTCTTTGAAGACTAATTGCCCATCGTCAGAAATTGTCCCAGCTGGCGTTGCCAGACTTTGAGCTGGTTGGCGACCTCATGCTGGGCATGAGCTTTAGCATTCACGTGCTTTTTAACAAGGGCCTTGGGCACAGTCGCTATTGCCACTTGTTTAGGAGCGATTACAGGGGCTGTGGTTTCCGACAGCTTGTCTAGGGTAATGACGGGCTGGCGAAGCAATTTCGGTTTTTGGTCGACGGGTTGGACCAGATCGTCCAGGTTGGTTTCCGGCTCAACCGAGGCCGCCTTGGGTGGAACCGGTGGGGCAACCATGATTGGCGGCGCTTGCAGAGTATTGAGAAGCGTTTGTAACTCCTGGCCCGCCTGGTCTAGATTGGCTGCAGACACGGCAGCAGTTTGGGCCACTAACGCCTGGGCAACGACAGGAGGATTAGGTGGAGTAGCAGGGGCAGGAGTCTTGGCGGCGATTAATTCACTGACCGCCTTGGTGAATTCGGCAGAGGGTGTCGAAGATATTTTAGACGGGGAAACGTCCGAGGGTTGAGGTGTGGGCGCAGAGTCTCCCCAGAGGATTTGGGGTTGGATCACCACCACCAGCTCATCTGCTATTTTCTGAAGGTTATGTAGGCGAAACAGCGCGCCCAGAATTGGAATATCTCCCAAAAAAGGCACCTTGGAATAGTCATTGGAGTCATTTAAACTGTACAAGCCCGATAGAACAAAGTTATCGCCGTCTTTCATTTCAAGTACCGTCTGGCTACGGCGTTCGGTTAACGACGGAATGGTAATCCCGCTACTGGTCACGGCATTGGTAAAATCCAGATCACTGACTTCGGGGCTAATCTGCATGTGGATCGTCCCCCGGTCTGTCACTGTGGGCAGAACCGTGAGCCGGATACCATACTCTTGGTACTGTACGGATGCTGCCCCATTGGCGCTGAGTACCGGAATGGGGAACTGGCCGCCCGCCAGAAAAGAGGCCGGTTCACCGCTCATACTGGTAATTTTAGGCTCGGCCAAGACCTTGGCCCGGTTATTGGTAATCAGGCCGTTTAAAATCACGCCGAAATTCTTGTTGAAAAGATAGCCGATCTGAGCGTTATCCGTCCCGGTATTGGCAAAGTAATGCACAAACTGCGAAGGGGTAAACGATGTGCCCCCAGAGCCGGTGCTGAGAGAGGAGAGAAAATTGGCAAAGTCTCCATAAGGGCCGATACCTGCAACTTTACTGCTTGAAAACAACACTGTCGGGTCTAGAATAGAGGCGTCCGTTTTGGTCATTTCCAAAAACTTGATGCGGCAGACAACTTGCGGACGTTGATCAACGTCGAGCATGCTGACCACGTTGCCGGAAGAATCGGTAATGACAGAGCCGTAAAGCACATTACCCGAGAGCGTCCCGATAAGGCCGCCGCCATCTCCACCGCCACTCGTGCTGCTTGAACCGCCGGGATCTGCACCTTGTTTAGCCAGATTTCCCCCAGGGCCGTTAATGATTTTAATGCCAGGTGTGCCGTAAAAGACGCTGGTCAGGTTAATCGCTTTGGAAACCATGGAGGCGTTTTTAACGTGGCCGGTCAAGATGGCTTTTTCCTTGCCGCCATAGCCGGGGACCACGGTTAAAATAATATTGGGGTCGATGTCTTTCAGGCGTTGCTGAATCAGTTCGGCCTTGGTGGCCGGTTGGCCCATCACCCGAATCAAGTTGATGATTTTTGTGGACGTGACGCCCGGGTTTTCACTCCCTCCCGAAAAGCTGCTGGCGGATTCGGGTTTTTCATCGCCGCTAAAAAACGCCCGAGCCAAATCAAAGGCGAGCTGTGCTTTTTCGGAAGATTCCGCTACACCGGTTAGGATGACCGAGTCTTCAGCACCGACGGGCAAAATATTGATGCCGGGGTCAATCATTTGGATTTTATTTGCCAGTGTGGAGACATCCCGGTGGACGGATAAATCAATGGTCAGGTAGTTTTGCATTTGATTGCTGTTCCAGACCAACAGATTGGCCACACCGATAGCCTTGCCAATCAGCTCGATTTCGGTCGGGCTGATCAGAACAATGCCGACAATAGCCGGGTCACTGATCGAAACCCGTGTTGCCGGGGTGTTTAAGTGGATAATGGATGCTTTGCCAAGCGTCAACTCTACGTTTCTGGGGCCATTGCTGGTCAGGGAGGTTTTAATAGTCGGCGTTGAAGCAGTTTGGGCAAAACAAAGAGGAGTTAAGCCCAATAAAAGCAAGCTCATAGCTGCAGCGATTAATCTGCTTTTCAAGAGTATCCCATTCCTCATCTGCCTCAAATTGTTGTCACTTTCTTACGTCATTCGCTCATGGGGGTGAAAAGAGATAGGAGCTATTCTCCCTTAAAAGGATACGGTGTTTCTAGTGGTTCCTTCATAGACTTCTACCTGGTGGGAAGGAGACATTGGCGGGGGCGGCGGCATATTGTTGTTTTGAGCCAATGTCGGGGGTGAAGAATCTTCCGGGGGAATATTTAAGTCGGATTCTATGCTGGCGGCTTTTTCAATCAGGTTGTTCATGGGGACGACATCGTTACCCACGGCCCCAATCAGGTGAAGTTGCTCGTGCTCGTCTTCGGGGCGCAAAGAGAGACGAAGGTCACCCCGGGCATCGGCAAAAGAAAGTTTCTCGGCTTGTTCCGGCGTGACGGCCACCGTGACAGAGGAGACCACTTTCGCTCTGGTGGCATCATCCGCGTTCATCACCGGTGGCCCGGGATTAGTTGCCACTGGCTTGATACTGCCTTTAGTGACCATTTCCTGGGCTATGGCCAGCACTTGAACATCCTGCAATACGGTTTGGGTGACCGAAAAAGATTTTTCTATCAACGCACCCGATCGGTGGGAAATAGCCCTTTGAGTTTCTTCGGGCAGTTGAAACTGGAAATTTCCTATAATATCGACGCGATCGCCGGGTTTGATAAAACCGCCCACGCCTTTATTTTCGGTCACCATAATGGTAAGCGCCCGGTAGCCCTTGGGGATAATCACCGGAAGCCCACCAGCAGAGCCTTCACCGGCCATATTCTGACGAAAAACCGGTTGTCCGGGAAAAATATCAGTCTTAATCGCATGGCCCACCAGTTTATCCGTGCTTTGATAAACCTCCCCTTCGGGGTAGGTGTCTTGAGGCCATTCCACCACCTTGATATTTTCCGGTTTCACCACTTCACCGGCATACATTTGCAACTGGGCCACCACCACGGGCTTTGTTTTTGCTTCCACTTTCTGTTCGACAGGTTTGGCCCCCATCATATTTTTAAAAATGACCATGGTTAAAATGGCGCTGACAATGGCTAATCCAATAAAAACCTGTCCCATATTCAAACGTGGAAGTTTCGGTCCCCCGGCGCCAGGGCGTGTGCTCATAGCACTGTTACTCCTCGTATCGCATTGTCGCTGTACTGCTTATTGTAAACGTATCCAGGCCGGTCGTGTTTCCTCCACCTAGTTTATTTATAAAGGTTCTGATCGCAACCGGATTTTGAAACTGGTAACTAATTGTGACCTGCATGGTTCGACTACCGATCACTGCACCCGTGGGGCCGGTAACGGTAATGTCACTGGCGGGAATTGTAATCCCGATGCTGTTTTGCACAAAGTTGATGACCCATGTTTGAACGTCCGTAACACCTGTTGCTACGGTAGTTGTATTGGCAAAATTCTGGTCAACCGAGGCGGCACGCGCTCCTTCCTTGGCGGCGGTCCAAAACGCGTTGTTCAAATACAGGTAAAAGCTGATGCTCATCAGCGTGCCCAGCATCATGATGAAAATCAGCAACGTCATTAAAAGCTCCACAGAGCCTTGTCCGTCGTAGCGCTTGTGAAAAACCTTCATAGCAGGTCCTCTAAAGTATAGAGGTAGAGAGGCCGGAGGGCGCTCTCTACCTCTATGAAGATTAAGATTAGGACGAATTGGATGACTATAGATTTGCAGCTTGTGCTTTGAAGTAGTTTTGAACACCGCCAAATACGGAGTTATAAACGTTACCCATACCAGCTTGTCCAATAACCAACACGGCAGCAACAATCAAGGCGGCAACTATCATAGCGCCTGCATACTCAATAACGCCTTGACCATGTTTTTTGTTGGCGACTGCAACATACAACCGTGTCATCAATTCGTTAATTTTTTTCATTTACAGCACTCCTTTAATTTCTTGCAAATAAATTACCGACTGTTTACGACTGTGTTTTGAAGTTTTGATTGAATCGGGTATCGTCAGTTCCCTTAGAAAACTTTAAGAGTTTTCTCAACAACATCTCACAGCATGAGGGGTTTATACCCTTTTTCCGATCCATCTAAACCTTCGTCTTTACAATTTTAACATTTAAATTTATAAAAACAATAATATATGGGTTTAGACCGATTGGAGAAATCCTCTAGATAGTGCATGTCTTTTAAGGGTTTTTAAGGAAAAATGATACTGGTTAAATTCACTTGGGGTAGGGAACTGATGGGGTGATTTTATCCGTTTCGTAAAACTATGTGATATGATATATGTGTATGTAAAAGAGACAGTATCGATAGTAAGGGGAATTATAACAAATACCGGTCTATGATGATTTTGTCGGGTTATAGCGTATCCCCCTAACCTCTTAGTAGACGGATCGTTTGAGAGAGAAGACTTTGAAGGAAAATCGACCGGGTATCGCTTGAAAGAGAAGAACTTTAACTATGCCGTATAACGTTTGTTCTAAATGTGGTCAGGAGTTTGAGACGAAGAATCCCAAGCGGATTGTGTGTCCCAACTGCCTGTATCTGGATAGGGCTGCTGCCCCGTCGCTTCCACCGGCTCGCCCGCAGCAGGGTGGCCCCCAAGGCAATTTTGTTCCGGGCCAGGGATATGGCCCTCCTCCTCGTCCGCAACAACCAGGCGGCCCACCCCGGCAAGGGGGCTTTGGTCCTCCACGTGGCGGGGGCTTTCAACGTGGGGGCCCACCTAGAGGCGGCCCAGGCGGGGGATTTAGGGGTCCCGGTCGTGGCGGTCCGCCGAGAGGCGGAGGTTTTGGCCCTCCCAGAGGCGCTCCCCGCGGTGGTCCTCCTAAGAAGCTGCTGGTTCCCAAAGAAGTTTTGTTCGAGATTGAAAAGCGCTATAAATTAATGTTGCCTCTGCCCAATCCGGATGCGCATATCAAGATAGCCGAGGAACTCCAAATAGAAGCCAACAAGGCCTTTTTCGGGATCAATTTGATTCGGCAAAAAATGAAGCTCCCCAAATTGGAATACCCCAAGCGTCCGTTGGCTGTGACGCCGGAGCAGCTGAATGCGGTTAAAGCGGTTTACGAGATGTTTTTGCCGATGCCCCCGATTGGGATTCACAAGATCTTGGCCAAACAGCTGAAAATGGAAGAATGGCGCGTTCACGTGGCTATTGGCCTGATTCGTAAACAAATGGCGCTGCCGCGTTGGAACGAAGAACGCGACGATTTGCCGCCGCAAATGAAAGCCGAGCTGGAAGCCCTGGCCGCTAAGAAAGCGGCCGAAGCGGAAAAAGAGGCGGAATCTCCTGCCGAAGGCGAGGAAGAGAAAAAGCCTAAAAAGAAGCCCGCCTCAAAGAAAAAGCCTGAAGAAGAAACAGAGACCTCTTCTGAAGAGACGACTCAAGAGCCTGCCGAGGCTTAGTTTCTTAAAATAACCATGGCCGGGTCTTCGTAAATTAGTTTAAATCCGTTTTCGGCTTCCAGTGTATGGATCAGCGGGCAGGTCTGAGACACGCGGATACAGGTTTTAGACAATAAAACCGTGTTAATCTTCCATTGGTGCAAGAAGTTTTCCCAGCCGGGGGCCATCACCAGGGCCTGGGTGACCTGCTTGGAAAAATCCTGTGTGTAAAAATCAAACCGGGTATCAAAAAATACTTTTTGCTGCGGGGTATATCGAATCATACAACTGCCGATCACATCGTTATTTAAGAGTCGATCCGTGGGCCGCTTGAGTTGCTGATACGATAAAATACCGTTTTTATAGTCCCCGCACTCTCCCTCGGTTACTTTGGGAAAAAACTGGGGGAAGGCCAGAAACACCAGACACCCCAATACCAACGACCCCAGACTTAGATAACGGTAGAGCCCTGCTTCGGAGAGTGAAAATTTTGTATTTTTCCATCCGTCATACAACGCCCTGGGTAAAATGAGCGATGCAAACAGGCAAAGCCAGACAATAAACCGGGAAATATAGAGCGTCGTAAGATTAAAAACCATCAGAATCATGAAATCTCTTGCGGGCAGAACTTGTTTTTTTCGCATCAATAAAAAAGGCACCATCAAATACGCTGGCAGCAATAACATAAACCCCATCGCGTGAAAATTGGGAGAGCTCAGTTCGTCAATCAAGTCATTGAGATAAGTTTGCGAGGATAAATTAAACAGATACGTATAAATACCAAACCCGTAAGGATTGATGCAACTAGCCAACAATCCGATAGACGCAAATACAGCATACGTTTTAATTGGGGTCAGTGGTTCCGGAGACTCTGTAATGTAAAGTCCCTGATGCTCTAACCAATCTCCTATGGCCATCAAGACCAGCATGCCTAACCCGATGGTGACCCCCATATGTAAATTCCCCCATAACAGATAGAGGATGGCGAGTAGCGCAGAGGTTTGGGCAAAGGACCACTGCTGCTGGCGGTATTTTTTTAAGAACCCATATTGGGCCAGTAAAAAAACAGAGGTGATAATCAGGGGACGTAAGGTCAATGTCACGCTGGCAGAGACCAGCCCCATCACACTGATCAAGAAGGTTAGAAGCACCGGAACTCTTTTCGGCGTCAAACAGATAGGAGCGATGACATAACAGGCAATGGTCAGGACCATAAACAAGCGCATCAACAGCTGCTCTCCCAAGTTTTGATGTCCCCAGGCCACCCCCACTTCAAAGAGCCATTGATACAAGACCCATGGTTTATCGGGCCACGACCATGAAAAAACGTCATGTACAGGAATCTGATGATGCGCCAGGATATAGGCCCCACTCTGAAGCAGCCATCCAAAATCGGGGATCATGCCGTTTCGAAGCATCAGGATGCCGTAAAAAAGAATACCGGCGATACAAAGCACAAAAACCCCCGCCCGAAAAACACCCCACCCCAAGGCCAGAAGAGTATTGCCAAGCCCTTTATCCGTCATGCTTTTCATTATAATGGGATTGCCTCTGTGTTGGTTAATTTTTGTAACGAACCGGGAGGGCAATGCAATTTAAGACGTTGAGCAGTTTTGTTAAATAACAGAAGTTTTAATTTGAAGAGGAATACCGAATGATGATACCCAAGGTTCATTTTGGAAGTGTTTATGAAATCGCCTATATAGATATCCCTGGACAGGACATTTCTGGACCAGATCCGCGTCAGAATGCTGCGGATTTTGCTAATACCAATATGAAAAATATGGGGTTAGGGCAAATAGTCGCTAAGGATCCTATAGACTCTAAACTTACTTCAGCTATAAGAAGTACAAATGCGAGATTCCGTCTACAACATTTGGGGCCTTTAAAATTCATTAAAGCTGAACCGGGTGGTATGCTCACTAAAACTGGGCTGGGCAGTGATATTGGTGTATGGCTAATTGAATTATTTCGACCAGAAACAAATAAGCCAGCTTCGAAAGAGATCAACCAATCTTTTGAAAGAGCATTGCGGAAGGAAGGCATACCGTTTAAAAGACTGGCTTAGAGACATCTCTAAATAATAAGCATGCAATCACCATAGCTGTAAAAGCGGTACTGCTCTGAGATGGCTGCCTGGTAGGCCGACATGATTTGATTTCGGCTGGCGAAGGCACAGACCAGCATTAAGAGTGTGGATTTGGGGAGGTGGAAATTAGTGAGCAGCATGTCAGCGACTTGAAATTGAAATCCCGGACGGATGAATAAGTCACTCCAGCCGCTCTCGGCGACGATTTTGCCATGATGCTTGAGCGCCACTGTTTCCAGGGTTTTTAAAGAGGTTGTCCCTACACAGAGGAGTTTATTTGCTTTTTCGATCTGCTGGGCGGCGTCTTCCGAGACCTCGTAATACTCCGGGTCCATGCGGTGCTGATCGATATCTTCCGTCAGAACCGGGCGAAAGGTGCCGGCGCTCACATGAAGGGTGATCTCGGCGGTATTCAAGTTCTTTAACACTTCAGGCGTAAAGTGTAAGCCTGCCGTTGGGGCTGCCTGGGCACCGGAGACCTTGGCAAAGACGGTTTGGTAACGGCTTTTATCAGAGGCGTCGGCCTCACGCGCCAAATACGGCGGAAGCGGAATCTGCCCCAATTTTTCCAGCAGTTCCTCCAGGGAAAGGTCAGAGGGCCAATTGAGATGTACGGTTCCTTGTCCGGCTTCTCCCTGAGACAGAATAACGACTTCCAATTCCCCAATTTGTACTTTACTTTGGGGTTTTAACCGTTTGGCGGGACGCATCAACACCTGCCATTCGCTACGATCGGTATTTAAAGGATGCAATAAAAAAATCTCGACTTTCCCGGTATGTCCTTCCCGGTGGCCGATGAGGCGGGCCGGCATAACTTTGACATTATTTAATACCAGTAAATCGTCCGGATTCAAAAACTGATGCAGGTCTCTAAACTTCTGATGGCGCATGGTTCCGGTTTTTCTATCCAACACCAGCATGCGAGAGGCGTCGCGTTCAGACAGCGGATATTTGGCAATCAGTTCCGGCGGCAAGTTGTAGTCAAACTCACTGAGCATTAATGGGTAAGCCCTAAGAGTTTTAAAAACGGTTTATCTTCTCGCCACTTGGGTTTAACTTTAACCTGAAGCGACAAAAAGACTTTACCCTCTACCAGTTCTTCAATGTCCTTGCGGGCCGCTTCCCCGATTTTCTTCAGCATTTGGCCCTGCTTCCCAATCACCATGCCTTTTTGGGATTCCTTGTCCACATATAAATTTGCTTCGATCTGGATACAAGCAGGGTTGGATTCATCAAACAATTCAATTAAAACCGCGATGCTGTGGGGAAGTTCGTCATCCGTAAAGCGCATCATTTTTTCCCGGATAATTTCTTGCGCAATATCGCGAATGCGTTGATCGGTGACGGCGTCCTCATCAAAAATCGGCTCACCGGCGGGTAAATGCTTCAGCAGCAGCTTGGGAACTTCTTGAATGCGGCGCCCGGTTTTGGCAGAGACCGTTAAAAAATTCCAATCGGGATGGCCCTCAAATAACCGTAAATAACTGTCCCGGTTGGCGTCCCGGAGTATCTTGTCTTTCAGCATATCTGTTTTATTCACAATTATTAGTGTCCATTTTCCGCTGGCTTTTAACCGTTCCGCCAGCCACACATCGCCTCTGCCACATGGTTCAGAACCATCCACCACCAAAATATATCCGTCCGCATCTTCCATGGCTTGCTCGGCTTCACGGGTCAGGCATTCTCCCATCGAGTCCAACGCCTTGGAAAATCCAGGCGTATCCAAAAACACAATCTGCCCCCGGCCTTCCACGGTTAGAACCCCTTTAATCCGGGTCCGCGTCGTCTGCACCCGAGGTGATGTGACGGCAATTTTTTGCCCCAACAACGCATTCATCAACGTCGATTTCCCGACATTCGGGCGGCCTAATATCGCGACAAATCCGCAGCGATACATATCACTCCTCTGGAGTTGTCAAGGTAGCCATTGCTCCTAACAATTGAGCTAAACTGAGTTGCCCAAATACAGGGTATTGGTTTACAATCCCTCTCATCCTAGAAATAATTGCTGCCATGGCGCGGTCTTGTTTTCTTTGGGGAGGTTTATTTTGAAAATGAGCCTCGGCTCTGCCTAAGAAATCAGTAACGCTTGATTGCTCAGCACTTATAGATAAACCAAAATATTCTTTATAACGCTTAACCATACCTTGATAGATTTCATCCCGTACCTGCTCAAAAGTCGTTTTACCTGTCCCAAAAGCTGGCTTAATAGCAGTTTGAATCGATTGAATAGCACTCATGAAACAGTCTCCAATTGCATTTTATAAATTGCTAAAGACTAAAAGCTATTGGCAATCATAACGCAAGGATATTATTTTGTAATGGCTTTCTGTCGATTTCCCAACATTCAAGCAATATGTTGCTTGCTAAGCCATCAACCGGCGTACTTGTTCGATATGTTTGGGGTCGGATTGAAGCCATTGGCCGACATCCTGGGGGATAGAGATACGGATGGATGCGATATTATTTTTGGGTCTTCCAGAACCGGGGCGTAAACCTCCACGTCCTGACGTCATTTTATCAGCGACGGGAGCTAACTGGCCATTTAGTCTTGCTTCTATAAAATCTTTTAAGGCCTGCCTATAGCTGTTGCGTGCTTCTTTTACGGTTGGGCCGCCGCCCATGACAAAAGGGTACGCTTCGTGTTCAAAGACATACACCCCATCCCCTTCAGCCCAAACCGGTTCAATAGGCCCTACTTCCTGAAGTGCCAATTTAAATTCGGTGTCAACGTTTTGCATAGACTTATATTATAGGTTTTTTGCCAAAAAATCTATACAGATCTCTTATCGGCCCAGCATTGAGCTACCCCCCATCCGCCCTTCGGGCACCTTCCCCCGCAAGGGAGGAAGGCCAGACTTCGTCTCAAAATTATTTAGGAGCCGTACGGATTCGGGTGGGGGTTACCAGAGCAGTACATTAACGACCCTTCATGGCTCGGTCGATATCGCGTTTGCCTTCCTTGGCTTTGATGCTTTCTCGTTTGTCGTGGAGCTTTTTGCCTTTGCAGAGGCCCACTTCCACTTTGACCCAGGCGCGGACGAAATACATTTTGAGCGGGATGAGCGTTAAGCCTTGCTCTTTGACTTTTCCCAGCAGGCGATTGAGCTCTTTCTTCTGAATCAGGAGCTTTCTAACCCGGTCCTGGGCATGGTTATGGATATTCCCCTGGCTATAAGGGGCAATTTGGCTGCCATATAAAAAAAGCTCGCCCTTTTCGATACGGCAAAAGCTTTCGGCCAAAGAGACTTTTCCCAGTCGGATGGATTTGATTTCTGTACCGGTTAGCACAATACCGGCCTCAAATGTTTCCAGCACAGTATGTTCATGCCAAGCCCGACGGTTCTGGGCAATGTTTCTATTTTGAGAATTGGGTTTATTGTTGGACATCATGTAGTGGTATCATCTAGACAGCAAGCAGGGTGTTTCTAGCATACCATGGCAAAGATTAGACGATTGGGACAGCGGGAACTTGCGCAGGTTTTGTCGCTTTTGGCTCGGTTTCCCGAAGAAACCTTTGATTACCCCATTTTAAAGCACCTTAACAGGCTATATATGCCCCTGGACAGCCTGAATCACATGCTGCCGCTTTGCTGGAAGTTTTTGCCCGCCATTTATGTGGCCCTCTCCAACGACAAGGTATTGGGGCTGGTCTGGCTGAGCCGGGACGGATATCGGGTGGAGCGCTGGAAAGTTGATCGGATTATTCTTGATCCTGAAGCCTACTCGGCGCTCGATGTGGGCAAAGAGTTGTTGTACTTTGTGATGAACCAGTTTGGCGCCAAGGGCGTGGAAACGTTTTTGGCCTGTGTTGCGCCCCACGATGATATCGGGCTGGCCTTATTGAAGGATTGCGGATTTCGACACTGTACCAAGTCTTATATGATGCAGTTGGAAGACTTACCGGAAATTGCCCGGCAAAACACGCTGTTGATTGAAGGGCTTCGCGAGGCCCGCTCCACGGATGCCCGTAAATTGCAGGAGCTTTACTCCGAAACTCTGGTGCCCGAAGTTCGCATTAGCCTTCGCAAGTCGCCGGAAGATTTATATCCGCCGGTTTGGGAAGGCATGATTCGCCGGTGCCGGGGCGAGTTTGAAAAACGCTGGGTAATTTCCCAGGGCAGCCGCGATTATTTGTCGGGAAGCATTTCGTTTTCAACCCGTGACTACAAGTTTTTCTCGATCTCGCTTCTGGTCAGCCCCGGCTGGGAGCAAGGAACCGAAGATCTGCTGACCTTTGCGCTGCAAAAAATCAGCCAGTCCTGCTTGAATCCGAAAGTGTCGGTGGAAATTTACGAATTTCAGAAAAACACGCGAGATGTCTTGGAAAAGCTGGGTTTTACAACCGCTTATACCCACGAAATCCTGGTCAAAGACTATTGGATCCCCTTGAAAGACCGGGGCTTAAAACTCAAAAACCCGGTACTGCTTTTTGCCAAAGGGGGCAACACGTCCCCTGCTTAAAAATTTAGTCAGTCTGAACACCTTGTGTACGGCTTTTATCTGGGGGATTCTCTCTGTAGTGTTTTCCCAGTTCCTCAATCTCCCACGAGGGGATTTTGGCAAGAAGCCTTGCTACTGTCTCATGTACAGTTTTTACTTGGGGATTGTTTTTAAATTTTCTTCCTTTATCTTTTAAAACCGCTTGATAGAGGTCCTGTCCAACGCTGTCTAGTTCTGCTTTATCCTCACCATCCACATATGCGTGAACATACATTGACCAAGATTTCCCACTTTTTCCAGTCCAGGTTAAGAGATAGTCAAGGGGTTTGAAGTCCTTTTGCATATTGGTCTCATAAAGAGAAACTCTGCCAAATTTGAGAGGGGTAGTAGAAATAGCGGAGATAGAAGAGATCATGAGGGGACTCTTTCAACTAAGACTGAGGCTATTATTTATCAGCCGGGTTCATATGTCCAGGCTTCCAGTATATAGAGCAAAGATAGAGGTGTTTTTGGCTTAAAGAAACTGGCTGGGGCCAACGGCGGAGATAACCGACGGTTGTGATAAATATCGCTGGGCGACGCGTTGGACGTCTTGCGCGCTGACCGTCTTGATGTGCTCCGGCAGTGCGTCCATCTCTTCCAGGCTTACGCCAATGGAAAGTTGTGACCCTAAATAGCTGCATTGCTGCGGGGCGGTTTCCAGAAACACCACGCGACGACCCAGGACGTTTTCCTTGGCTTCGGCCAGCTCCTGGGCACCGACTGCGGTATCCATCAGTTTTTGGCACTCGATGTCAAACCCCTTCAGCACTTTTTCGCGATTATTGGGCTCTGTGCCGATATAGAGATAAAACAGCCCGACATAGCGAGAGGTTTCATACTGGCTTCTGACGTTATAGGCCAGGCCCTGCTTGTCACGAAGCTCCAGAAAAAGGCGAGAGGTCAAACCGGCGCTCCCCAGAATGCAGTTGAGCACCACCATGGCCGGATAGTCCGGATGGGTGGCCAGGGGTGCAAACCAGCCTTGATAAACATGAAGCTGGTTGGAATCATCCTTGGTATCGGTGACGTATTGGCTCTCAGATAAGATCAGCGGCACATCCAGCCCATTTTTCTCGGCGTAATTTTGGCCGGCGCCGCGATTAAAATTTTTCTCTATCTGGTTTTTCAGTGTATCTAAATTGCAATCACCCACCACCGTCATGTGGATGTTTTCGGGCTGATAAGCAGCCGCATAATGTGTTTTTAAAGGGTCAACCGAAGTGAGTTCCGGCAGTTTTTCCAAAATGCGGCTGTGAGACGCCTGATAGGGAGAGCCTGCAAACATAGTGGTCATCAACAGATCATGAGATCGGCTCTTGGGCGAATCCAAATCCATCATCAATTCACCATGCATGCGAATTTTTTCTTTTTCAAATTCATGAAGGGTGGAATCAAACAACAAATCCGCCATCAACGACAGGGACGCGTCCAGGTCTTCTTCCAGAAAGGTGGATCCCATCATGCTATAGTCCCGGCGGGTATCGGTATCCACATCCAAGGACAAACTATCCAGCTCAATCGCAATCTGTTCGGCAGAGCGCGTCGAGGTGCCTTCCATCAGCAGCCCGTCAATCAAGTCGGCCAGGCCGGGGTGCCCTTCAATACGATTGCCGCCGTGAATATAAAGGTTTAAGGCGATACGGGGTGCGCCTGCCAAATGTTGGTGATAGAGGGTCATGCCGTTTGAAAGAGACATAGAACGAACGTTCATGCGTCTCCTTTCGGCAACAGCGAAGCCGTATACACCCGCCTGGGATCCAGCCATGTGACAGCGGCTTTTCGCACATCCTCCAGCGTCAAAGATCCTAAAACCTCCAGATAGCGCGTATAGCTATCCAGTGTTCCGGTAATGGTAACTGCTTCGCCAATCGTATCGGCAATGCCGCTGGCCGTTTCGGAGGTTTCCGCAAAGTCCACCTTCATCTTCTTAACGGCCCGTCCAAATTCGTCGGGGGTGATGGGGTTTTTGAATAAATAATCGGATACTTCATCATTCACCCGTTTAAGGCAGTCAGACGCGTCTGAGCCGTTAAAATTTCCCTGGATAAAAATGACATTGCCCAGTTTAAACGTGGATTGTCCACTGCTAATGGCATTAAATACCGGTGCCTTGGGCCGTTCGATGAGCGCCTGATACAGCCGGGAGGAGCGGCCTTCTCCCAAGACTTTACTGGCGACATCCAAGGCAATCGTCTCTTTTAAATCGGCGGAGTCGGGTCCGTGGTACCCCATAATAAAAAACGACGTCTGGTAATCTCCGGTTAAGGTCTCTTCCCGTTTGTGTCCGTTCTCTATTTTTGGGAAAGAAGTGCCATTGGCAGAGGGTTTTCGGGACTGTTTCTTGAAATCAAAATACTTTAACACTTGTTCTTCCAGCACCGTCACGTCAAAATCTCCTACCACAATGGTGGTCAGGTTTTCTGCGCCGTACCAGGTCTGGTAATAGTCCACGATTTCCTGGCGGGGAATATGTCCGATGATTTGAGGCGTGCCGATGACATCGCGCTGATAAGGGTGTCCCACCGGATACATCATGTGATTCAAGGCGTTATAAATCTTGGTCCATGGCTGGTCCAGACGCATGCCTATTTCTTCAATCACCACGCCCCGTTCGCGTTTATTGGCCTTAGAGTTGGCGTCCTCCGGATCATGGGTTTCCCCGATTTCACCTTCCGGCAATGTGGATAGCAGCACCATATCGGCATGCATATCCAGTGCCTTTTCGAAGTTTTTGCCGCCCTCTCCCTTGGGGCCGGTGATGTAATAAAACGTGAAGTCTTTCCAGGTGGCCGCATTAATTACAGCCCCCATGCTTTCCATGGCCTTGTCAAATTCGCCGGGTTTAAACCGTTCGGTGCCTTTGAACATCAGATGCTCTAAAAAATGAGACACGCCGTTATTGGCATCGTTTTCATGAATCGACCCGGTTTTCACCCAAGTACTGACGTTGAAAACGTCTCCTTTTTTGGGGACATAAATAAATTGAAAGCCATTCTCATAAGTTTTATGAATCGCTTTGTCAATCAGATAAGGAATTTCAACCTGAGAAGTCTGTACAGCCATACCACTCGCTTAAAGCAAACCTAACAGAATCTATTATACGCAAACCGTCAAGCGGTTTCTGTAATTCTTCTTGCTTTTAGCGATACCAGGTGGGATCAGGGAAAACGATCCAAC
>Ga0206838_10117_pt1 | contig 24428 bp, 21 predicted proteins | sample Alteio_BWOrgCont_26_FD_152879 | JGI IMG/M metagenome (GOLD analysis project Ga0206838, IMG submission 152879) | Enriched cells from forest soil in Barre Woods Harvard Forest LTER site, Petersham, Massachusetts, United States -... | ecosystem: Environmental > Terrestrial > Soil > Temperate forest >...
AACTTTAGTTCAAGGATTGAATCCAAACGGAGTTCAGACCGCCGTAATCGCTGGTTCCAAGACAACCTTCGATCAGTTGACCCTGACAATTTACGATGCCGGACTCTCTGGCGGTTCTAAGGCAGAGCCTTATACGGTCCTCTCTGGCGACACTTTAAGCAGCATCGCCTCTGGACTTGCTGCCGTAATAAACGGAGATTCAACGCTATCTGCTTTAGGCATATCTGCCAGTGCAGCTTCGACCGTGGTGAACCTGTCGTCCACATCCAACAATCTAACGACTTATGCAAAATCGACGAGTGCCGGGGCAACTGAGACGATAACACTCAGCCAAAGCACTGGCATAACCCAGTATGCCTTCAATAACTTGAATGAGCTGACGAGCACATCAGGAGGAGGTGCTGCGCGATTCCAGGGAACAACCAATAAACCGATTGTCTCGGCGAAGGCAAACTCGACAAACGCGACTCTGCCAACATCGACAAGCTTCAATGTTAATCCCGTGATGAGTTCCGGCAACAATGCTGCGACGGTAAATGTCGTTGATGGAAACAATAACAGCGTCACGAACACATATCAGGTCGGTGTCCAGGGTGGACCGAGTGCCAGCCTAGTTTTTGACTCGAATGGCAATACGACCACAGATCAAAATGGCAACACGATTTCATATGATGCCGAGAACAGGATGATCAAGATTCAGTATCCCGGGACGGGAAATTACAGCACTTTTGTCTATGACGGACTGGGCAGGAATGTGGAGATCGTCGAGACGAGAAGCGGCTCGGTGACATCAACCCAGCAGTTTGTTTGGTGCGACAACGAAAGATGCGAAGCCAGGAATTCTGGTGGAAGCGTGACGGCTCAATTCTTCCGCCGTGGGGAGACGATTAGCGGGACGAGCTACTTCTTCACGATGGACAGGCTCGGCTCGATAAGAGAGGTCACGAGCAGCAGTGGCGCCGTCGTGTGCGTTCTGGAGTACGATCCATTCGGCAGGGCACAGGTGCAAGGAAGTGTGGTCCCAGACTTCCAGTTTGCCGGGTATTATTCGCACATTCCAAGCGGACTAGATTTGACAGTCAGCCGGGCGTATAGCCCTGACCTTGGCCGGTTCTTGAATCGTGATCCGATAGAAGAGGCCGGTGGAACAAATATTTATGCCTATGTCAACAACGATCCAGCGCTAGTCTCTGACCCAGAAGGGACACTGGCTGCTGCAGCTGCTGCAGTTTTGCTAATTCCAGGGGTTGGCGAGGCAGCCATAGTCGGAGGGGCCGTAGTCATCATCGGGGCTGGAACAGTTGCTGCAGCTATATGGGTTGGAACTAATCTGGCGGATTATGTAGCTCAAAATTCGCAGAATCCTCCGAAGCCGCCGAATGCATGTAAACCGAAGAAACAGGTCAAAAAAGGAGGGCGGAGCATTCCGCAGAACATTCTATCTGGAGGACAGCAGCAGGCCCAACAAGATTTTGATGCTTTGAATCCACAAAATCAACAAACTATCCCTACGAAGAATGGTACAACCACAATCGGTGACCTTCCAAATGGGGGACAGGCATCCATATATACCTCATCTAACAGTGGCGCTGCTACTGTGTATGTTAACAACGGGCCTAACTCTTATATTAATCGCTATCCATAACAGATGAAGAGTAAGATATGCAATAGGCGTTTGACCGCAAGTCTCGAGGAAGGGGGTATCTATGTCGGACGAAGTTAGGAATGTAAGAACTAGATGGTCGACCCCATTGTCTGATTGTCGAGACAGTGAGTTCTGTTACCTTGAGTGCACGTCTGATTTGTCCTTAAACGTGTATGTATGGGGGCAAACGACAGAGGGTCATCAAACCTACTGTCGCTTTACATGGGATGAGCTGCTAGCGCATCGACAAACTTCAGACTTTCAAATTCAATATCCGATTTTTGGACCAGAAAGCGCGCGAGACTTTAGCACCGGATGCACCTGCTATGCCAATAATTCAGTATGGGCCGAAGATGTTGAAAGGCATGCTATTACAAAGCTCCCGGGAAAGCTCATACATTTTGTAATCCTTACGATCACGCATGAAATTGAGATTTTGTCGGCTGAAGAACCGCATATCACGCAACTATCAGAGCTAGAGGTGCAAAGTTTAGGTATTTCGAAGCAAACCTATATTCCAGTCAACTATGACGCTGGTCGGAAGTAAACAACCCTATTTCTTCCTCAACCTCCCCATTGGCTTACGTGTAGCCATCTCATAACGCGCAGCTGGGTCCATCGGCATCCCCGCATACATATCCGCGTTCTCTGGCGCAATATGCATTGGCGCTGGAGCAGCCTGCACCTTCCCTCTGTTGATTGCCGCTGCAACCTCTGGAGAAACACCCATGCCTGCAAGATTGATTGGGGCAGCACCAGTAGAGCCGTTCCGCATCCTTGGCCAGTCATGAACATAGATGGCGGCGATGGCAATCGAGATTACTGCAAAAACTGTAGTAAGCACCAACTTGCTCGGCGCTCGTCTGGAAGCAGGCCAATCCTTCGGCTTAGCAGACGTTGTAAATCTCTTCGACATGTCGGTTCTGCCTTTCATGCAGCTATTCCTGATTCGTTCCATCTTGTTTTATTCCCTGTCTTGTCGAATGAATAACGGGTACTAGAGCCATTCTATACACATGGTCAACGACTCGCCTTGCAGGGTAAATCTGATTTGACCCCGCTACAAGCTTTATTTATGGCTCACCTGACCCGTCTATCGCAGCTAGGCTGTCTGTTTTAGCAAAAAACAGATGTACTGACAGTTTCCATTGACAGCGCAAAATAACAATGACAAGATCGATCAAGACGCGCATGACTACTGGGAAGTAGTGATATTGGGACTAGCGTCTATAGTTTCTCGGAACTGATTAAGTCATGCCATGAATTGCCGGAAACCCTTATCAGTAAAGCAGTTTTAGTGATTCGCATCTTAGAGTCATTTCCTCTCCGAGTCCAACAGATTCCTACCGCGCTCAAGGTGTCCAACGGAAATGATTTACAGTCCAACTTTGTCCAACGCGCCACTGCCTACCGTGCCTACTTTTTTAGGAGAAACCCGCAATGCCAAACCTGACCACAAATTTCATTCAGACCAAGATCCAACCACCTGAAAAAGGAAAAGTCGAATATTACCGAGACAGCAAACTCATTGGATTCGGGCTCAGGGTCAGGGAAAAGAGCATGACCTTCTTTGTCGAGAAGAGAATAAATGGAATAAATCGCCGGGTGACGATTGGTAAGTATCCGTTATTGAGTCCTGACCAGGCGCGTAACGATGCAGTTGTGATACTGGGGGACATGGCAAAGGGAAAGATTCCATCGAAAAAGAGCGATATTAGGAAGACCGACATTCCGACTCTGGGCCAGGCGTTCTTGGAATACAAATCCTCGAAAGAACGTTACAACACAGCTCTTCTTTCAAAATATTGTCTGACAGCACATGTGGTGGCATTGTGATGTGTATTCCGAACAACAACCAGATTGACAGAGGGGCATTGACCTAGGTACACTCGAACGTAGTTCGAGCGGCTGCAACTGCCAACGAATCAGAACAAAGTACTGCTCACCTGTCAGAATTCTGTATCTTCCCGCCACCTCGATGACGCTGTGGCATCGGAACTCCATACGGTGCCAAAGGTGCTGCCGGGTCCATCGGAACACCTGCAAACCTATCTGCCGACCCTGGCGTGATTGGCATTTGGGCTGAACTTGCGTTAGGGAAACGTTTATTAATTGCCGCCTCTATTTCCGGCGATATGCCTGTACGAGCGAGGTTGAGAGGAGCAGGTGCTGACGCACCAACTCTCATTCTTGGCCAGTCGTAAATGTAAATCACAACGATGGCAACAGAGATGACTGCCATAAGAATCGCAAGCACGACCTTACGCGGCAGTTGTTTAGAGCCAGGCTGAGCCTTTGGTCTGGCTGAAGCTATACAATTCTTCGATGTGTAGGCTCTTTGTTTCATGCTGATGTCTCGATTCGATCCATCTTGTATTATTCCCGATTCCGGTTAACAGATAACTGGTCACAGAGCCAGGTTCGAGCACTTGTGTCAAAGTTTAGCTCGGCGCAGTCCAATCGGATTAAACGCGACCACCGGTTTTAGCTATGAGTCAATTGACCCGCCTATCGCAGGTAGGCTGTCTGTTTTAGCAAAGACAGATGTGCTGACGTTTTCCATTGACAGCGCAACATAACAGTGACAAGATCGATCAAGACGCGCATGGCCACTCGGAGGTAGTGATATTGAGACTAGCGGTTATAGTTTCTAGGCGTCAGCGAAGCTATGACGCGAAAACCTGGAACCGCTCATCAACTAAGGAGAATCAGACTTTATTCAATGCTATACAAGTTCTGTTTTTGCTTCGAATCTATACAAGTTGCATACACGAAACCCAGTCTATACAACCCTATACAACCTTGCCGGAAAAACCAGGTTTTGAACGCCTATACAAGCTATACAAGTTGGGAGAACCGCACCACCAGCGCTGAAGCAGTAGCTCAAATTAGCGCAAAACCGCAAACACGGGAAAACCGCATTCGTGGGCGGAGCCCTTACGAGAACTACGCCCTGGCATCCAGCGTGCGCGTTCTTCGTTTTTGTACTATGCCTTTTGCTTCTTACTCTCGACGAGCTTTCTCAAATAGTAAATCTTCTTGCGCACGTAGTCTGCGTAGATCAGATTCAATTTGAGGCATAGGGCACCATCGAGGAAACCTTGTCTGACGATATAGCGGTAGAAAAATGTCCAGACCGGGTGAATGGTTTCGTTTATGATGCTCGCACGCCACGGTTTGAACTCTTGACTGAAGTAGTGATCCGCGGATAGTCGGGCATACTTGTCCATTGTCTGTTCGTAGTGATCGACGTCTCGGTAGGCATAGTGATTCATCGCGGTGTGCAACTCGATGGCTTGACCGGTGATTGAGATTGACTCGTGAACGATTCTGTCTTTGAACTGTCCGCTGCCTTTTCTGATCAATCGCAGTTGTGAGTCGGGATAGAAACCGCCTCTCTTTACCAGTGTCTCGCCAATATAAAACAAGCGCGGAATTTTGTATCCGTTGACTCCTTCCGGAACCCCTTTTGCAAATGTCGCTTTGATTTCTTCGGCCAGTGCCGGCGTTATCTCTTCATCGGCATCGAGACTGAGGTACCAGTCGCCCGTCGTTTTGCTGATAGCGAGGTTTTTCTGGGCGGCGTAGCCGAGCCAATCTTGATGTATCGGTGTGACGCCGTAGCTCAAGGCAATATCTTTTGTTTTGTCGGTGGAACCAGAGTCAATGAGAATGACTTCCCAAGCGAGCGGTTTTACGGATTCGAGCACGCGGCCGATGGTTCGTTGTTCGTCTTTGCAGACGATCACAACTGAGAGTCGCACGCCCGACAGGGTCGTGCCGTAGTTCTGCAATTGACTCATCAAACTTTGCACCCGGCCGTAGATTCGGTTTGAACAGCTAGTTTAGATCCAGGTTTAGCGCCAATACAATAGATTGACAAGGGGCGCTGAACCGGTTATAGCCTGAGAACAGTAACGCATTTCAGTTTTTGATGGTTACAGGCGCTTCAGGAACTCGTCCAAACGCAGCCTCTCGGCGCAATGAAAGAATCTATGCGCCATGATGTCAATCAGCTTGGCGGTGCGGTCAGAGGCGCCGGTTAGCAAAGATGCATTTATTACAGGAATATACAGTGCGATCGCGAGGGCAAGCTCGTAGTCGTTCCATGCGTGTTCCAGGGGGTAGTCCGTGACACCACGTTCTCTAAGTGTATGGTGCCAGATGGCTACCAGCTTTTTCTGGGCGTCGGCATCGAGGTCTGTGCTTTCGCAGATCAATCGAACCAGGTCGAAGGCGGCCAATCCTCTGGTTACGAGCTGCCAATCTAGAATGACGGTTGCAGCCGGATTAGCTGGGTCCATGCGCAAGTTATCGGAACGTAGATCGCAATGCACGAGAGTGTGCGGGCGTGTTTTGGCAACGTTCAAAATGTCGTGCATTCGATCTGCTACTACTGCTCCGATCTGCATCGACTGCGGTGACAGTTTGGACTCGTACAGATGGGCGAACGCCGGCCAATGCTCGCTATAGTGAGCCGCAAGAGTGTACTTGTCGAGCGGCGCCCAAGTTAGATTGTTCAATTCGGGTTTGTTCCACCAACGGGCATGCAAGGTGCCAATCATCTTGGCAGTCGCAGCGGCGTGCTCGTAATCGAGTGCGGAAAGTTGATCGCCGCATTGCAGATGGCTCAGATCTTCGAGAATGATAATGCCATCGCCAGTAGCATCATCGAGCCAGCTGTAAAAGCAACGAGGCAGATTCAATTCCTTGTCGGTGGGGGCAACTTCCCGGTAGAAATGAATCTCTCGCAAGAAGGCGCGAAACTGGCGTCCAAATTCTCTCTGCTCCGGCACATCAGGTCGGCCCTTCACAATCACTGTTGCCGGCGCATCCTGCTCTTGTCGGTCGTACTCCAGTTTCAACCTGACAATTTTGCTAAAGTACGACGGCCAAGAATCAAAATCGAGCCGTTCCATTCTTACGATGTTAGCTTGCTTGATAGCACCACTGTTTCGCAAAGCCGAAGTCAGCCAATCAGCGGTGATGTGATCGACATCTTGCGGATGTTCTGTTGCTGCGATGCCATCGTCAGATTTTGCCATAGGTCGTTTTTCTATTAGTGAATTGATGATTCCAGCTCCTCGAGTTCTTTCTTGAGAACGCTTACGTCGGCGGGTCGCTCGTTGGCGTTGAGCTTGGTGCAGCGGCTGACCAGGTTGCTCAGTGGTAATGGTACAGAGCTGTTCGCGATAATTGGATGAGATTCTTGTAGCGCATCTGGATGCTGGCCCGTCAAGATGTAGAAGAGCGTGCATCCTAAAGCGTAAATATCGCTCTGGGTGGTTGGCTTGCCCTTGAACTGTTCTGGTGCCATGTATGAGGGCTTACCAGCAACCTCTTGGATGTCGCCTTCGAGACGAACGGAAACGGCAAAATCGATCAACGTCAGCTTTCCGTTCTTGTCGACCAATAAGTTGTCGGGAGAAAAATCACGGTGCAGCATGGGTGGAGTTTGATTGTGGAGAGCCGCAAGCATCTCGCACATTTGAATTCCGTATTTGACTGCTTCTTGCGGAGATAGGTCTCCCCGCGCTTCCAACTGCTGGCTCAGAGGCTTGCCGTCAATGTGTTGGAGAACCAGATAGCCGCGATGATCTGACACGAAGGAACTCAATAATTTGACGACTTTGTCGCTCTTGATGCCTTCGAGGGCTCGCGCTTCTCTCTGGAATGACTCAAGGGCTTGTCGCTGCGTGAGGAGATCTGAATACACTGGGAGAATCGTTTCCTTCAAGACAACATTTTCCGCGCTTTCCCGATTTTTGGCTAAATAGACAACTCCTTGCCCACCGGCTCCAAGTTGTTTGATGATTTCGTATCTCGTTTGGAGCAACGTTCCAGTATTGAGCGGGAGCAGTCGTTCTCTTCCGGGAGGAACGCTGAGCGCATCTAACCAAACTTCTGCGAAATTAAGCGTTTTTGGCGGTGGTGCCATGGCTTCGTAAACATCGGGACGGATGTGTGCGTTTAATGCATTTTTGCTGAACGCAATCATTATGGACTCGCGCTGCTCCGGGCTTTCTAACTCGCGCAGAGGAATTCGCAGCGCGGCCTTGTTGTTAGCAGTTCCGAATTGAAGCGTTCTCGATGTCTTTCCCAGAGGATCGGACTGGGTTGCTATCGAAATATCAGTGACATCACCCCAGCTCAACCTGGGTCCGTTAATCCACATCAGCCACTTTAGCCGAATCCAGCTCTCGGTCAATTCTATCGCCACCGGTTTGCTGAGCCGCCAAAGAACGACGACCCCGCTTCCCGCAGCTAGAGCCGTCGCGATGGTGACGAGCAATTGATGAGCGGTAAGAGATGCTCCGGAGTTACCCAAAAGATTGACAGGCAAGAAAGCCACTACCCACAGTATTATCTGTGGACCGGCCACGATGAAGAATACAATGAGCACAAAGACTAGCCACCAGATAGCAGCCTTGTCGCGTTCGGTCCAGTACTCATCGAACCATCGGCGAACAGTCGAGCGAGCACCGTACTTAACGACTGCTTTAGCGTTGTGCAATACTTGGGTGCTGATACTCATACGGTAGGCACCAGCTTGCTTTCTAGATTCTGTAGGTCCGTCAACTCTGACACCACTGCAGAGGCAGTAGGCCGCAACTCGGGATCTTCAGCTGTGCATCGGTGAATTAATTTCGAAAGCAGATTGTTCGTCGACTGCTCTATATGTTGTGAAACATCGGATGGAGTTAAAGGTTCTGGCGTCTTGCCTGTCAGCAGGTAAAAGCCGATGGCACCGAGGCTATACACGTCACTGCGGGGGCACGGTTTCCCTTTAAATTGTTCTGGTGCCGCATAAGGGTGCACACCATTTATGGTGGCGGTAAATTCCGACGTCGTATCTCGGGCTGTTCCGAATTCTGTAATTACGAGCGTTCCGCTCGGTCGAAGAATCAAAACTTCTGGTCTGATATCTCTATGAATAATCGGCGGTGATTGTTGATGCATGTGCTGAAGGGCGTTGGCTAACTGAAGCAACAATGCCAGGGTGGTCTGCGAAGATTGTCTTCCCTGCTGCAGTACTAAGCGGTACAGATCTACTCCGTCCACGTGTTGCATCACTAAATAGTGCCGCCCGGATTCAACAAAATGGTCTTGCACTCTGGCAATGCTCTGATGGTCTAATCTGCTGAGCAAAGTGCTTTCACGTTGGAATGCCTCTTTGACTTTAGGATCGATCTCTTGCCCTTCGGGAAATGCCGATTCTTTCAAGACCGCGAATGCTCCATCATGGCATCGAGCCATGTAGCATGCAGTGGAACCGCCGAATGACAGCTGCCGCAGAATTTGATATCTGCCTTCTTGCAGTTTTTTGTCCGGTTCTAGGGGAACGAACGTTGCTGGAAGAAACTTTTGAGCAAGCGCTTTTTCCCACAACTCAGTTGGACTACATAAGGCGGTTCCTGTCTTGCACCGAATTGTTCGCTGAAAGTCAGGCAGATCGGCATCTCTTTCGCAGTTGGTGTCGCACGACTCGAAGGCGATGAAAAACTGCTCTAACTCTGGTTTCCTCAGATACGGCAAGCTCAAAGTCACTCTGGCGCCATCGTTGAAAAACAAACTGAGAGTTTCGTCTTCGCTGAAGGCATCGTTCCTTTTCCAATTGAGACGAACTGCTGCCAGTTCATTCCATTGACGCTGCGTTCTATATTTGAGTGCGGGATAGAACCGAAGCGGAAATACGAAACCATCTTTATTGATACGAATCAAATCGTCATCGCAGAAGAGAGAAGCGAGTAAGCACGCCGCGAAGAACGCCAACATTCCGCTAAGTATCACAAGTCCATACAAAGGCGGCATATTTGCCGGTAGGCGCAACAGCAGAATCAGAAACAGGACGATTGCGGTCGGCGTAGCTACTCCCCATATCGGAAAAAGCATTGCCAGAGCATGCATCGCGGCCCTGCTCCTCGCCGGCTGATATTTCAGCTCTAATTGAAACTCTGCCATAAACGCGATCGTACTACGTAAAGCATCTCGCTGCTTGAAGTGTGGACTGGAAGGCTGGACGGCTTGTTGGCAACCGGGACTTTCCTTTGCGGTTCCTTTGCTTTTCAAATGGATTCCGGCTTTTCATTTTTGATACAGATCCTCCAACGGGGCTCGGTTTGGCGGGCGGTGGGATGCTAGTATGGCGCCATGCATTTCTATTTTATTGGCGTCACGACTAATGAATCTGCGATGGCGCGGATTTTGCCTTTGTGGTCGAAAGCACTTGATCTTAATTTAGAACTGGTCGGCATCGATTTGCCGATAGAGGCAACTCCCGCCCAATACAGAGACGCAATTTCAGATATGAAAAGCGATCCGAAAGCATTGGGAGCGGTGGTGACGACGCACAAACAGAAGGTTTATGAGCACGCCGCGGATCTCTTTGACGAGTTTGACGCGATGGCGAAACTGACACACGAAGTTTCGTCAATCGCGCAGACAGGCACATCAATCGCAGGCTTGACTATGCCACAGTGCATGTCGAGTACCCTGGCGTTGAATACGATGTTGGATGTTGATTATTGGAAGACGCGTCAAAGCGACGCACTATTCTTGGGTGCCGGTGGAGCGGCGCGCGCGATAGTTCTCTGTTTGTTGTTTGACTGCGAGTCAGATAAGACTCTGACAAAGCGCAGACCGTACACTCCCAAGCAAATAACCTTGGTCGATACGCATCAAGAACAACTCGACTCCGTCGCTTCGCTTTTAGAACCGTTGCGCGGGAACGTCGGCATCAAGTATGTTTTGCACGCAAGTGCTGCGGACAACGATCGGTTGCTGGCAAGTGTTCCAAAAGGATCGCTTATCGTCAACGCCACCGGCATGGGGAAAGATCGTCCGGGCTCCCCCATAACTGATGCGGCCAAGTTCCCGGAGGCATCGGTTGTATGGGAACTGAACTATCGGGGTGAGCGATCCTTTTTGAAGCAAGCCAAATCGCAAGAAGAGAGGCAGTCACTGCAAATCCATGATGGTTGGATTTTCTTCTTGCACGGCTGGACACAGGCGCTCGAGCCGGTCTTGCAAAGGAAGTTTTCCCCGGGCGAGTTCGATCGGCTGGCTGAAATTGCGGAACCGTTTCGAGTGGGTTGAACAGCAGAACTAGTCGTTCGCGATTAACCGGTTTCTTATTCTGTTTATTTGAGGGCGGAATTTCGTTCTCGAGAAGAGAGCTGCGCGCACATTAATTTGGATGAGCTTTTTGAAAAAGAATATGTAAGAATGGCCAAAAAACCTGTGGAGCCAGATTGCGCTTATGCCGATTAGCCCCGAAATCGATGTGGCTTTGAGTAAGTACCAAGATGATATTCTTGGTCGCATTCGCTCACTTGAAGAGGCTGACAAAGCTGCTGTAGAAGACGCCATTGAAAGCCGGTACAAACTCATCGGCCTAAGTCGTCCCTTATATATTTGGCTTCAAAGTCCGTGGCAGTTAACGCACGCTCAACCATACATCAGCGACTTTCTGATTGGGAGCGGACCATTTGTTCTCTCGGGCTTCTACGGGACTAGACTCGGCGAAATCATACGTCGAATCTGTTGCACGGTTGGTGATGAGACGTTTCAGGACTTTATGAGTAAGGTGTTGCCGTCAGACGAGACTTTTGGCGGCGCAGGGGTGGGCGTTGGTCTCAGCAATGCAGTCTCTAGACAATTGCAGATTCGCATCAATAATAAACCCGAGCGACAATACACACGAGAGTTGCTGTCTAACCTGCGCAGCACTCTAGTGCAGCAAGATGATAATGACCGATATTTTGGCCGGCTGCGCATGTTCTCTAACACAGATTTCCTATTGCCATACATGCGACGTGAATGGGGGTCCAGACCCGCATTCAGGCTTGAGTGGGGAAGCTGGCATGTTCATCGCGGGTTGGGTGTTGTCGATTTCGCTCGAAAGTTCTTCAACTTGAATCTGCCTGCCGATGATGATTCCTATATCGACTGCCTGCTCACGCTAGCGTCAGTGCATGCCAGCCTTTCGTTCAAAGGAGTGTGTCTTGTTTCACAGGGACCGATAAGCATGTGTTTTGACAATGAGCACCGACCTCACTTCGAAGACGGACCTTGTTTAAAATATCGTGACGGCTTCAGCGTCTATGCATGGCACGGCAATGTGACCACTAGTGAGGGCGTAGCCAATCCCGTCACCTTTGAGAAAATCGAAGAAGAGTTCAACGTCGAGGTAAGAAGAGTTCTAACCACCCGCTACGGCGAAGCTCGCTACTTAAGCGACGCCGGTGCTCAAGTTATCGATGAGAGCCACTATGGCACCCTCTTCCGAAAGCGCATCCCCAGCGACGAACCAATGGTCATGGTTCGCGTCATCAACAGATCTCCCGAACCCGACGGTTCCTTCAGACCATATTTTTTACGCGTTCCACCATCAGTTACGACTGCAAAAGCCGCAGTTGCCTGGACATTCGGAATGGGAGAAAATGAGTACGTTCCCTTGCAAGAAACATAGGTGGGCTCGATAATCGCTGACCCCAATGCAGTGAGATCCTGCGAACTGTCAACATCGGACCAAACTTAGTCATGGCTCTGGGTTCGTGAATAGGTTTGAAGGCGTTGCTCAAGGGTTCCGGTGTGCAACTCGAACAGGTGATTGTCATAATCATAGAAGTAGAACGATTGTCCCTCACCCTCAACGCGACTGCGCGCATCTTTTACTTCCAATCCAAGATCTCTCACTCTCGAGCAAATTTCCTCTAAGTCTTCTTCTTTGACTTGAAGCGCCACATGATTGTATGTCTTTTCTGGCAGCGCTGGTCCTTCCATAATCGCTATCCACAGCCCATTTGCAAGAAAGAATTTCTCTCTTGCGACGGAAAACGTCTTATCGCCGCTCGAGTAGACTTCCTTGGCGTCAAATATCTTTGTGAGCAAAGTTGCTGTTTTATCGAGATCGCTAACCACGAACGTGATGTGGCTGATACCTTGAATCATGATAAGAGCTGCCCCTCGCTGTTTGTCAGTGCGTTAAAGCATTCAGTAAGGGCTGGCGCCACTTGTTTTTTTTCGGGTCATATGCCCCAAAGCCGGAGCAGAATTCCCAATAGGCAGTGGGCCATCCTCGCTGCATTGCTTGCTGCCGAACTGTTCTTGTCCAGCGCTCTCTTGATTCCATATCCGCTTTTTCGTATGCGCCAAACTCGCCCAGATACATGGGACGATCATGTTGTTTGGCCCAGTCAGCGGCTTTATCAAAGCGAGAGGAGATGGTTTGCACTTCTGCAGGGCTGCCATTCCAATGTGTTCCTAACCATGCGTAGCTCTCCTTGCCAATCCATTCCGCGCCCTGGTGAGTGAATTGCCTTGGTTCGTAAAAGTGAATCGTGGCGATCAAGTTACGGTCACTTTCAGGTAGCGTCAGTTCTGACAGTTCGTCGATGTTGTTCCACTGAGCTGGACCAATAACAATCGTTCGCTTTGGATTCGTGACACGCACCAGATGTAGTGTCTCCGCTAAGATGCTATTCCACTTGCTGGCGTCCAGTGATTTACACGGCTCATTGCAAAGTTCGAATGCCACATCTTCAGATGCGCTGCTGAACCGCTCTGCGATCTGTTTCCAGATGGCTTCAAATCTCTCCCGATTAGCATCCGGCGCAGTCTCCAATTCGTCATAGTGATGCATGTTCACCACAAGGAGCAGGTTGTATTTCTTTGCCATGGAAATTGCCCACTCCACTCGGTCCATGAATTTCGGATCGACAGTATAAGGTGGAGCAGATAATGCATGTGCGGACCATCGCACCGGTAACCGGACGTGCGAAAACCCGGCATCTTTTACCGCCTTGAAATACTCTTCCTTCAAAACAACGCCCCATGATCCTTCCGTAGGTCCCTCAAGTGCGTTTCCGAAATTGATGCCGTCACCCAATCGCTTAGCGTAGTCAAAGGCTTCAGAATTCTTTTGCTGGGCATGGGTAGAGGAACAGGCAAATGAAATAATCGCTGCAAGAAGCATGGCTTTGATCAATGGTTTGTGCATTTTTGGTTCTAACCGGCTAGAGACTTTAGATACGACAAGTATGATTGAAGATCTCGTTTGTGTCCGGATCCCGTTTTTGATTAGAAAACGCCAACGCGTTTTTGGCAACATCGAGGTTTGGCAGTCGTCGCAAGGAGTTGTAGTGCTCGCTCGATGTCAGGAGGTTTGCGATGCTTTCGCCGTCTAAGGTGAATTTGAACAACGTGAGTGTTGCGGCGCCGTGTCGGCTTGCGTGGGATGAAATGGAGGGCGACGATCGGGTAAGGTTTTGCACCGGTTGCAAACTAAATGTCTACAACATTTCGGAGATGACTCGCAAAGAGGCTGAGGAGTTTCTGCAAACTAATGCTGATGGTCAACTGTGTCTGCGACTGTATCGACGTGCAGATGGAACCCTGATTACTAAAGATTGTCCAGTCGGTCGCAAAATTGTAGATGGCATAAAGAGACGAACACGCGGTCTAACTATAGCTATCGTTGCGGCATTCAATGCAACAGTCGCCTTCGCACAGCAACGGACCATGTCGTACGAAGAAGCCGTAAAATTACTTTCAACGCTTCGCGCTGAGGGTCCACGTGACACAAATCTTTTTCAAGTCGATCCACTTGTGGTCGATGGTCGTCCGTGGATGCGGCGTGATGTTGCTCCTACTGTGACTGACTCGACAACGCACGGCGCTGATACTAGTGCTATGAATGCGTTTTTCGATGCGCAACAGTACGCTGCTTCGAAGGAAATCTCCAAAGCGTTCGCATCATACGAAATAGCCTTGAAGAGTTTTCGAGAATCTAAGGCGAACTATGATCCTCAATTCGTTAGAAATGTCTCTTCTGGATATGTTCGGCTATTACGGCAGCAGAAGGATACAGCAAAAGCCAAGCTGATCGAAGAGGAGTTTTGCAGTAAGAAATAGTTACGGACTCGACTAAGCGGTTGATCCGGCTACCTATGGGAGAGCTTGGATAGGTTGCAAGGATTACGTCGTTTAGAACCTAGATAATATTCTCCACGTTCCCCCAGAAGTCGACTAATTCGCTATCCCTTTCACTTGCTTTATACTTATGGCCGATCATTCTATCTTGGAGAGTCGTCATTGAAAAAGCTGATTTGTGCTGTGGCTCTGCCGGTGCTTGTTGCGGTTCCTTGCTTTGGTGAAAGCGGTGAGGGTGCGTACCTTGCGGAAGTGGCAAAGAAGTGTCAGAAGAATTATTTTCCGCCCAATGATCCGAAGACAACGAGTACGGTGGCGGGCAAGGTGACATGTCGAATCGAGTGCGACGGCAATGTCAAAGATGTTCGCGTGGTTGAGGCCGCTAAGTACGCGAACACCAAAGATGCCGGCGCCCTCAGTGAAGCGGCTCTAAAAGAGGCAGTTCAGAAAGCGGCTCCGTTTGCGAAACCGCCTGCGGCATTACATTGTCCGGCGCAGATTGAAGTAAGTTTCGACGAGCACGGTGATGCCACCGTGAAGCATGAAAAGACTATTGCACATGCGAAGAGCGAAAAATAAACGAGGGGGCACCGAACGCTTCCGAGTGCGACATTGCTTTGAAGTCTGATTCTGAGTACCCGCGAGCAGAGCCGGCATAGACGATCTCGCCGCCGGCTCCGATGACTCCACAATGCTCGACATGCGAGCGCTGCATGACCACGGTTCCATTTTGACGATGATAAGGCATACTGATCGTTTTGTCCCAGATCGCGAGGTCGCCGGCCTGCGGTTTGTATGATTGGAAGTTTTGCCCCGTGTGGAAAATCGCGTTCCAGTCGGGAGAATGTGCGAGCATGCTCTTCATGTTATGAACCGTCGGCGTGTGACCTTTCTCCCATGGTAGAGAAACCCCGAGATCACGAAATACCTTGTCGGCGAATAAGTTGCACTTGCGAATTTCACCGTGTGGACCTTCGTTCTTCCACATGGCAGGATGCTTCTCGCCAAGCTCGTGAGCATGTCTTGCCACATCATTGCCTCTGACATCTTTTGAATGCATGCTCTCTTGGACGATCGCCTTCGCGAGCATGGTCTGGTCCGTATGCCCCCGACTGTACAAAGTTTTGGCATCTCCAAAGTCGATTTGGCCAGGCCATGATGACGCCGTTACTTTGTCGAGAGAAAAGAGACTCCGCGCCGCGTGCATGCATTCGTTTTGATTCTCGATTAGAGATTCTTCGTGGTTGTGCATGTGAGGAAGCTGTGTGCGTTCGCAAGTCTCTATCTGCATAGTCACCGCCCAATTGCTAAATGCTAGTCGCTAACGTGGTGACAATCATGCTTTATCAACTCTGGAAAAATCCTGAAGAAGCTACTATTCAAGTTCATCGACCGATCAGGTCCCCCGGCACACGGTAGCCGGTGGCGTCTGCGGTGGCACATACAGTTGAGCGGGTAGCGATGCCCTTAAGCGGCGGAAGAAGCGATAATCCATGGAGCCACCTTGAACGAGTCTTATGGTACCCATATGGCTGTATGGAACAACGGCTGGAGGTCTGGACCCGCTTGAGATCCGTAGCGGTTTAGCATCAAAGAATTGGAGTTTCTAAGATGCGGCAGGCTGGGCATGAAGTTTGCATATGAATATTCGGCAGCGCTCAACGGCAATCGTATGTGTTTTTCAACTCCTGCTCGCAGGTTGCGCGCAGCAGCACGAGGTAGCCCATTCGGAAACCCAGAACAACACTACACTGCGGCAGTCCGAGGTTTCAGCTGCTCTTCCCAGCCAGCACATGTGGACCGAGGGTGAACTCTTTCCCAAGAAGAACCAGACGTTGACTGAGGCTAGCCAGGATCTGGAAAGCCGCTATAGGCTTCAGCCGGACCGGGAGTTTCTCCAAGCAATTGCTGATGTTTACCAGTTCCTCAGCGGAAAGACGGTTCAACGGGCAGAGGCGATTTTCGAAAACGGACACTGGACTGTGACTTGTGCTGGACAGAACGTCGGCACATTATCTGAAATCCCCGATTTTGATGAGCTTCATAAGCTGTTGGTGAACTGGACAGATCGCACTGCCCAGAGCTGCAAGTTTCAGCTAAAACCCAGCAAAACAGAGAACTGGTCACTGAAGCCGCTTAGCAAGTTCGCTCCGGTAGATCTGTTTGCGTCATTGCGGGAGTGTGACAAGCAGTGGCAAAACGGTGAGCGCACCCAAGAGGTAATGAAACAAGCAGCCGATGCGCTTGTTCTTCTCTCTTATCAGCAGCTGGATCTGATGCAAGTGTCCGATAGATTGACCTCGCACACGCTGTCGGTTATGGCACTATCGGAAGTGCTGTGCGGACAGAGTTCAATCCGTAATCAGTGCCTGATGGCTGACGCGATGGACGATAGAACCTTCGCAAAAGCCTTGTCGCTCAAGCTGCCGGAGAAAGACCCCTTGAGGCTTTATTTAACTGACCGGACCGATGATTTGAAGAAGCTGGTAGCTGGTAATCCCTCTAACGTTCTGAGCGCGTACTTGCTGGCAAAGCTTTTGAGCAGGCAGGGTAATAAACGCGCATGGACAGATTATGTAGCCAAGCAATTCTCGACTAACCCGGCGATGACGCTTTCTCTGATCAAAACGTACCAGGTGATGGCTGACGGTCGATCGCTCATTTCGCTGGGAAACCTAATCATGTCAGAAACTCTGGAGGAGATAGAAGACGATCGCAAACCTGTTCATGCACTGACGACAGATCAACTGCAATGGTCGGACCAACTTTCGAAGGCGTCTCTCGATTGGATGATGAGCGATCTTTTGACAGAGTTCGAAACTTCCATCGACAAATCAAAACTGAGCGAACCCAAACAAACCGAGCAAAGTCTGTACAGCGGTGACATGCTCGAATCGTATTACTTCGGCACATTCTGCTCCGCCGTGTATCTGATGGCAGAGGCATTCTTTGCCATGCCCTTCCAGAGAGTGGTGTGCGAAGACTTCGCTAAATCTTTGCATGCGCAAAAGAAAGGACCCACGCAGGAGCTAGAGGCCTGGGTCAAAGATCGAATCGGAACTCGCACCCAACATGTTAGTTACAGCAAACTGCAAGACGATATGCTAAGTTCACAGGAACTGGGCGCACCGGCGCTTCTCAGCGTCGTCGATGATTTAGGCGACTACAATCTTTTTGATGATCCAGCTCGTCTCATTCAGTTGTGCCGAAAGTTTTTCACCAAACTAGACGGACGAATTTCGAATCGCGTGGCCATCGCCCAGTTTGCCCAAAACACTTTGCTTTACGAAAAATTGGCTCACAAGCTGACTCAATCTGCTGAGCATGATGGACTCGCCGTTAATTTGACCACAGATTTTTATGTGAGGCACGTCGAGGACGGGCGATTCATCAATTCCTTTGTTAGCGAATTGAGCAGTGCCAAGATAAGCGACGAGAGGCGCCTGAAGATTCTAGAATACCTGCAGTGGCAGTGCTTCTTCAACACTGGGGTAGATAGCAAACTTCATCGCCGATTAGAGAAAGAGTACGCAACGATGGTGGCAAAGCAGCCACACAACTGGCAGTACATGAAGCAGTACGCAGCATTTCTCATGCAGTTCAAAGAGTTTGACGCTTGGGTTGAGAATATGAAACGTTGGATCGCTAATCAACCTAAAGACAATGCCAATGACAAAGATTCAAGATTGTCTCTGGCGCAAGCGTGCTATCGCGCCAGCCAGTATTCCGAAGGGCTGAAGGCGTTGAAAAAGTTCGATGAAGATGACGATCCAGATTGCGTCATGCTGAAAGCGCAACTGCTGAATGGAATGGGCCGGAGAGAAGAAGCCGCGGAGTGGGTCAAAGAAACATTGCACCAGTATCCGACAAGATCAGAGCTTCTGGTGCCGGCTGCAGAAATTTGCTGGCGCAATGGCGAATATGAGAAAGCAGCCACCATACTCACAAGTCGCTACGTCACGGGGGCAGACTGGGAGGTGTTTTCCTCCATATTCGTTCGCGTCTTCGGCGACAGCCCTGACAAGGCGGTGGACGCAGTTCAGGCTATGAAGGTTCAAGGTCTGGCACCGCACGTCTCCACACTTTCGGCCAAGGCGTTTTTCTTGAACAAACCCCAGTTAGCCTTCAAGATCGAGTCCGATGGTTTGGATAAAGAGAATGCAAGTGGCTCAAGATTGGTCAACTCATATCTGTATTTAAAACATTGGCAAGGAAAACAGGAGGCCATGGAATGGCTTAAGAAGCAGGTTCCGGAGAAGAGGAGAAACTTCGTAGCCCCTTTCGCTTTCGACAGGTTTCAGTATGATCTGCTCTGGGACTTCATTCCTGAAACTCCGCTGGGTAATGATGAGTTTGTTTGGGTGCTTCGGGCTGCGGCAGCGGTCAAAGATAAAGAGCTGAGTTCAGCGAATCGAGAGATCCTCAAGAAACACTTTTCGGAGGGGACCAACCTATATTCAGATGTGGGAAGATACCTGCTTGGTCTTCCCCGATCCGACGCCATATTCTCAAGGCAACTTGATGCCAGAGACATTTGCGAGGCGGCATTTTACGTTGGTTGGAAGGGGTTCAGAGAAGGCGGCGATTACTACGATGACAGTTCCTGGTTGCGCCTATCTGTAGAATCAGAGCAGTCATCTGCGTTTGAGTATCACCAGGCATGGAACTGGCTGAGAACGGTCCAAAATGAGGTGGCGAACCAAGCCCCTGGCCGTAAGAAAAATACGATTCACAGCGTGCGCATCGACGATCCTCCCTCAGCCACGGCTACTAGCAATTTCAATGGTGCTTGCGTTATACACGTTGACTGAGTTAGTTCGCTTGGAAATCTCATAGCTCGGCAGGGATCTGGGGGTCGAACGAATCTTCTTCTAAAACACAAACGACAGGTGCTGTTCCACCTGTCGTTGTTAGTTTGGTCGCGTCTATGATGGGTGTCAGTTCAAGACGTTACTTGAACCTTGTCCACCCTGACCACCAGTATTACTGGGGGCGTTGTTATTAGGGCCGCTGGGACTGCTTACTTCTTCATAGACTATCGTATTGGAGAACTGAAGCTGACCGAGCAAATTTCCGTAGCCTGAAGAACTAATAAAATTAGCATGGTCAGTGGCAACAGCAATTTCGTAGCTATTCATATATGGTGCACGATGCAGATTGTCGTCTCCGCCCATGCCACCAGTGGAGAGGGAGTCCGTGTCAACAAGGGTGCCAGACGCGTTATATGTATTGCTGGCCGTGGCCAATGGTGTGGTTGTGCTGCCATCAGGCGTTGCTGTGCTCTTGGTTATTGGGCGATAGGTGGTTATCACTAGCGGTCCTGTTCCCGCATTCGATCTATAAAGGTAGACCGTTAGTCCCATCGGTAGTGGCGTGTTCGCCAGCAACGTCTCCATCTCAGCCTCTGTGCAGCCTGGCTTTATCTCCTTGCAGCGTTGAAGTAGCTGTGCTTCAGCAGTGGCTAGGGGAACGGTGCTGGCGGGTTGTCCATCGACCTGCTTGAGCAGTTGCAAGATCGTTCCGGTCTGTTGCAGTGGTCCTTGCACTGCAGGCCACGCAAGTCCGTATGATCCGATAGGACGATTTTGCCCAGTCGGATCTGGTGGATAGACACCTAACCCGGTGGCACCACTTGTACTCGGGGGCGTGTAGGTGAAGTCAGTATTTTGAAATGCATTGAGAAGATCGGCTTTAGCCAGATCAACTGCTGAATATTGCGAACCACCGGGCCACGTTCCGCTGTTAACGGGCAACGGATTATACGTGGCAGCGTATGTATTCAGCCATTTGGCGCAGTTGCCGCTCGGCACACCTTGAGTATTGAGCTGATTTAAGCAATTTGTGCAGTTGCTCAAGCTTTTGAGAGTAGCCAAGTCTTGCGAGGTGGGCGGATTCGAGAGCGGTACCCCGGCAGATCCTGGTGATTTAGAAATGTAGATACCATCGGTCGAGTTGGGTTGTGTGCCAGAACCTCCGGCGTTCGCCCAATCAATCCAGGCTTGCAAGTTGCTTACCGGGGCGACGTCATTTGTAGAGGCGTTGCCTGCAGCAAAGACTTCATCAGGACCTGCATCGGCAGTGAGAAGTCCAGGCTCGTAATACAACTGATTGTTGAATAGGTTTGCAGAGTTGTCTGTGGGGCTGAAACCGGCAGGAAGACTGGTTCCCGGCAGATTGACGATCTCTAGATAGCCTCCCGGAATATCTCCTGCAGCCTCGTTTACTTCCGGTTGACCCTTAGTACAGCCAACAATGCTGCATGCGACTGCCCCACCGAAGACCCCAGTTTTCTGGTCGAGCGCGGTGGAGCCGGCGGAGAAAGCGTTAGCCGGAGTATTTGGGAAGGTTTGGGTGGCATTGTTGAAGTCTTTCAACGAAACCAAGTGAGGGTTTTGGCCTGGCATGACTGGCACGCCATAGATTGTGCCGACGCCAGGTACGGTGAAGCCAGTGTAGCCGGCCATGTAATTGCCCATGCCGGCGACGCCTGGAGTAATAGTGTTCCCGCTCACCTGCAGATTTGCTGGCGGTTGACCATTGGTAGGGAAGGACGCCATGTCGAAATAAACGTTGGTGGATTGTCCAATTTTCATGGCAGCAGTTCTGTACGTGGAGCTCTGGAAACTGGCGGCGCTGCCGCCGAACATCTTGGTTGAATTAACGCCGGAGAGGTTGTCGAAATTAGGACCCATGTAACTGCTGTCCTGAAATTGGGTGTTTATGTAGTTCCCAATCGAATTGAGCATACCGAGTACTGCTTGGGCGTGGCCCAGAGCCTCGGGTGTGCCTTCGTCTTGTGCGTTCAACGCGACAAGAAGGGTCTGAGCTACGGCGCGATTATAGTTAAGGAGCGACATCTTACCGGGGTTATTACCAAGACCGAGGAGAACGAAGTCGCCTTCCGATGGGATCATCGGATTGATCATGGCCTCTCTGGCGATATTCAACGTACCGGCATCGGTAGCGTTGGCGACTTCTCTGCCGCCGCCGAGAATTTTCATCAGGAAGTAGAATGCTACTCCCAGAATGACGACGACTAGTAAGGTGACGGCAACCAGACTGAGGGTTGCACCACGTGTACGCCTTTTGGACATGGCGGTATCTCCTAGCTGAAAAGCGTGGTTCGAGACTCCAATTAGGCGAATAGAAAAACCGGGGGTCAGTTATTCCAACCTACCACATGAGAACCATTTAAGCAATCGTTGTATATATGCAGTTTGCCGAATTGGGCATTAGTCCTGGCATTTCCGGTTAAATTCGAATCCCGAATTCGTCGGAATGGGCTAACCCTGCCTATCCCTACCGATTATTTTCGGCATAGTAGCTGATCGAAATGAGAGACCGAGCATGGGCAAAATGCGCATCCGAGACCATTATGTTGCAGGAATTGCCGTTCTTCTTCCCGCCCACGTTGTGGTCGCTTTGGAAAATGTTTTGCCACTTGTTGTTTCTTAGCGCATCCCCATACCACTGTAGGATTTGTTGCTTGGTTTCGTTGGCGCTGAAGCTCATATTGTAAGAATTACCGGTTTTCATGACAGAGAAATCGCCGCCAAGAAACTGATGCTTACCGGAAAACTCGGGGATATCAGGCAGTTCAACTGGTTTGGACATTCGCGCCGAGCTCATGGCTGGAGTCTTAGGAGCTCCCCATAGACTGGGTTTTGTGTCTTTCTTTTGAGAGCCAAACTGCAATTGAGCCCATGCCGGCGAAATAGATATTGCCAGCGCCACCAAGGAGAACAGCAGCGCAGGCTGATATGCAAATGGTTTGGCGGTCCTTGGCATGAACACTCCTCCAACCTGATTGTAAATGGCTTCGCGCAGTGACCATTTTATCGCAGCAGAGATTGAGTGAACGTCCAAATGTCTCGACACATTGCCACAACAATTCGACTGCATCGCTAATCGTAAGCGTATTACCGTGAATGCGCGAGTGCCCGCTCGGTCGATCAGCCCTGAGAATCCAGTACACTTGATCCCCAAACCGGCAAAGAGGCGATTCCATAATGCTAGGAAGCGACAACGTTATTGCGATTATCCCTACGCAGGACTATGAGCAAGCTATAGAGTTTTATGTAAATGTGTTGGGTTTGGAATTCGTAGAAGATCGCGAATACGCCGTGGTGCTCAAGGCCAATGGCGTTACCGTTCGCCTCGCGCTAGCACCGGAATACGAGCCATCTCAGTTTCCTCTGGTGGGATGGAAGGTCAAAGATATCGAAAACAAAGTGAAGGAACTCACTGAGCGAGGAGTCGAATTCGAACGACTCGATGTTGAGGGGCAAGACGATGGCGGAGTTCTGTTGGTGCCGGATGGTACCAAGGTTGCGATGTTTAGAGACCCAGACGGTAATCTGCTCGTGCTCTCGGAAGGCGATTAATCGTGGTCCCGCCACTTGCTTTGAATAATGGGCTGATTGATCCACGTAGGGCGCTCAGCTCGTAATGCGCGCAGCAGATCCAAAGCACGTGCACGTGCTTTGGATCTGGCATGTTGGCTGGCGCTTACTTCGAAACGGCGACGGAGTTGTTGACTTCGGCAACGAGGGTTTCGCAGCAGGAAGTCCATCCTTTGAGATGGTCTTCGTAGCAGAGGCCGGCGTCGAGTCCTTCGTGAAGCAGTTTCATTTCGGAGGTTTTGCCGTGATCGGTCAGCTGCAAGGTGACGGTGGTTTCTCCGGAAGGGGCGGTGTTTGTGCCGCTGGGATTCCAGGTGAATTTCACCTCCTTGTTGGCGACGATGGCAAGATAGCGGCCCTTGCAAAGACTGCCCGGCGCGCATGTCCACTCCAGCGAGTATTCGCCGCCGACGCGGAAATCATGCTTGAAGGTTCCGGGAAGCACGTTTGTCGAGATCAATAGTTGTCCGTTTTTGATGGCGTCGAATAACACCGCCACCGGTGCGTTGAATTTTTTGGTCAGCTCGATTGTCTTCTTTTCAGTCATGAGATTTTTTCCTTTGAGATTTTTGTTGTTGGCTTTCCATAACACCTTGAACGTAACGATCCAGACCTTCCAGCTGCCCGCTCCAGAATTGCATATAGAAGGATATCTGTTCGGAAGCGACCGCTAGCGTCTCAAACCGCATGGAGCATCGGTAGACACGCCCTTCCTTGGTGGCAGAGACCAGCCCGGCTTTCTCTAAAACCCGCACATGCTTAGAGACTGCCTCGAGACTCATGTCGTAAGTCTCTGCCAGCCTGCTAATCGACATGTCGCCTGTGGCGAGCCGTTTGAGAATATCTCGTCTAGTTCTATCAGCCAGCGCCTGGAAGGTTAGGTCGAGCGCCGCTTCGTGATTGTCAACCATATGGTTGATTATTCACCCTGGCGGGCAATTAGTCAACTACTTGGTTGACTAATGTGAACGCATGATAACCTTGACGGTCCTCGGGCTCCTGAATCAAGTCGAGGGACAGTCCTCGTCCTTTTCTACAAGAACTTCGAATCGGCTCGATCGGGTCATAGCGGTAGTGTCTTAGTTAGCGTACGGATTTTGATTTTTGTACGTTAACAGCCACGGAATTTCCAAAATCCTGTTGTGCTTAACGTACAAGAGACTACATTTGTACGCCAAGTACGACACTCTATTTTGAGGGTAAAACAGAATGCCGTGACTCCCACATAGGAGTACTGGCGACTAGTGCGTTCGCTCCTACCTAAACACCTCGCCTCGCCGATCACGATCCGCGCTAAGCTAATTCCGTAGACCTCGAAGGCAAAAACGACATGAAATCTAGACTTCTACTCGCCGCTTTGTTGCTGTGCTCGTTCTCGACCTTCGGCTTCCCTCAGTGCGCTGTTTTTGCCCGGCCATTATCTAAGGCACCGGCTATCTACGATGAAA
>Ga0206838_10073_pt1 | contig 24391 bp, 24 predicted proteins | sample Alteio_BWOrgCont_26_FD_152879 | JGI IMG/M metagenome (GOLD analysis project Ga0206838, IMG submission 152879) | Enriched cells from forest soil in Barre Woods Harvard Forest LTER site, Petersham, Massachusetts, United States -... | ecosystem: Environmental > Terrestrial > Soil > Temperate forest >...
GTTGCCGGAAACCTTACTGGAATTGACGTAAATCGTATTATCCGGCGTGATTACCGTGGTTTGTCCGTTACCGGAGCGAACCGTGAAGCCATTCACACTGGACGTGGAACTGTCACCGACATGAATCACCGATTGTCCCTCGTGGTTGCCTGTGACCACGATACCGGAACCGTTGCCCATCACATTAATACTTCCGCCCCCTTGTTCCACGTGAATGTTGCCGACCGTGGAGGCATTCAAGGCCAGATAGGACGAGGCGATGGTTAACGTTCCCTTAATGCCGGCATGGTTTAAATCCGCATCGGCCCCCACGGTGGCGTCTCCATCGACAGCGGCTTCGGTCAGGCGAAGATTTCGGCCGACATTCACCTGGTCTTGCACGTGACTGTTCATCAGGACCAGATCCCGTCCGGAATGAATGGAACCGATGGAAGAGCAATGCTCGGCCTCCACGTTAGCGCCCCCGGAGACGGACCCGGAAATGCGACATTCGTGGGCATTGACCTCACGCCCTGCCATCACGTTCCCGTTTACCGTTGTGCCGTCCAGATTGACATCGCGACCCACCATTACACTGTCTACCTGCTGGGCACCCAATTGTAAATCCTGTCCCGAAAACTGATCCTCTGACGCTTTTACGGTGCTATTAAGCGCCAGTGTGGTGGCTAAAAGTAGAAAACCATAAAGTTGCTTTTTCATGTCATGTCCTTCTTTTATTGCTGAATACCGTAAAGCTTTTGAATGGTCAAGATATCCCGGTTAGAAAGCCTGGAAACAATGGGGTGGGTGTACATGATATCTGCAGGATCAAGGCTATGCCCCCAAATACCAATGGCGTGGCCCAACTCGTGCAGAACCAGCCGATGCACCTGCATGGCCCGGTCGTTTGGAGACAGCTCGGTGGCGTCATCTCCGGTATTCACGGTAATCAGCATATGCATATGTTGCAACGCCTGTACCGAGTCGAAATTGACGTCGTATTGAGTATGGGCAACATCATGGGAAGGATCAACCAGGGGACCCGTTTTTAAGACAATCCGGATATTGGCGTCCTGGGGATTATTGACCTCTCTAAACCGGACACGGCCATGGGTGGCCGATTCCCATTCACCAAAACATTCTTCGATATAAGGCAAAAATACCATTTGGGGCGCGGAGGTGGATTGAATATAGACCGGAATGGGAATTAAATTTTGGGGCCAGATTAATTTACGGCCTTCCGAGGCGTTACTGGCAAAATCCGCATAATCACTGGAGTGTAAGCCTTTGGCGTGGTTCTGTTCATAGTTTTTGACAATGGATTCAATGGGTGGATCCGGGTTTTTTGTCAGGTGTAAATAGTCGGTATACTCGGCAATGGCATCTTCAATGCGTCCCACCCTTTCATACATCACCCCCAAATTTCGATGCAGCAAGCCTTCGTTGGGTGCATATTGCAAGGCCCGTTCATAAATATCAATCGCATTCTCGTAGTGCCCCTGTTTTTCCAGAATATTGGCCCAGTTGTTATAGGCCTGAACCAGCCCCGGATTTTCATGAATCGCCTGCTCAAACGAGGCGATGGCTTGTGCGTCATCCCCTCGGCTTGCCGCATCGACGCCTTGATTATAGAAAGACACGGCGTTATTTTGGGCCTGAGCAGTCACTTGCCGTTGTTCCAGACCAAACAGGGTTGAAATCCGGTAGTTCAAAGAATCTCCTTGTGCGGGTCTGACCTGAAACGCGTTTTCCAGTCTCTCAACGCGGGTCTCCAAAGGGTCTGATGCATAGCTTTGCCCGAACACTTTCAATTCCATGGCCTTGAGAGCTCCTTCTGCCGAAGCGGCAAAACTGACCCCGGAAAGACACAGAAACAGCGTCATCACCCATACAATAAACAGTTTCATCAGGACTCGGCTTCCTTGGAATAAAACACATCCACGTATTTCAGAATTTTGGCCTGCCCTTCAGGCTCCGTGGAAAGCTGGGGTTTCTCTATTTCCTGAAACTGGATTTCACTGACGTGCTTATAGGCTTCTGCAGAATTGGCGGTTTTGTCCATTTTTTTGTACAGGGCACCCATATTAAAATAGGCTTCCTTATAGCGGGGGTTAATCTCTATGGCCTTTTGATAAGCCGCTAAAGCTGGTTTTTCCTTGTCCATCAGCTCATAGGTAAATCCTAAGCTATTCCAGGCCTCTGCATTATTAGGATTCTGTGCAATCAGGTTGTTATAAACCGCCAAAGCCTCTTTATACTCCTGAGATTTCTGCAAAATATAACCTAGATTATATTGGGCTTTGAGTAAACTTGGATCCAGCTGTAGGGCATGTTCATAGGCATGTCGGGCGTTCATAAACCGTCGGGATCGCTCGTAGAGAAAGCCCAGATCGTTGTACAGGCGAGCCTTCGCTTTTACATTGTTGCATTGACCGATGGCCTTTTCCATCTGAGACACCGCCTGTCCGGTATTCCCAACGCTCAGGTCTGCCAAGGCGCTGTTGGCATTTAAAAGCCAATGATGCACTTTTTGATTGGTTAATACGTTAAATTGCTGATAGGCCTTTTGATTTTGTCCCGAGAGCAGCAAGGCCAGCCCATAATCGTTCACGATATTTAAGGTCTTAAAATAGTTGACCGGGATTTCGTAATATTGGGCCGCATCCGCATATTGCTTGGCATTTAAAGCATCCTGGGCTTTTTTTAAAGATTCCGACGCCGCGGCATCCAATTCAGCGGTGAGTTTATCTTTCCTGTCCTTCGGCAAAGAGGACAACAAGGCCGAACCCCCTTTGTAAATATCGGGGTTGTATCGATCTCGGGTGAGCAGACTTTCATAAATATCACAGGCACTTAAGGGGTCTCCTGCCTGTTGATAATCCTGGGCCAGGGTTAAATCAATAATCGAAAGCGGTGGGGTCGGTCTTGATTTTTGTAAAAACTCAATGGATTCTTTCAAATACCCGCCGCTGTTTAACGACTGGGCCAACCCCAAGGTCGCTTCCAGGTTTTTGGGATCTTTTTCAAGCGCGGCCCGCCATTCGTAATTGGCATAACTCCATTGTTTGTCTGCCATGTAATCCCGGGCGGCGGCGATGTGATCGGAGACTTCATCGGCATGTGCCAAAAGAGTTGACAACAGAAGTGTCAAAACGATACAGCCGGATTTAAAGTGTTTGTGAAACATACGTTCAATATACTACAAGGGCAAGTGGTTGTAATGCCTTCTAGTTGCCTATAGGCATGGCGTAAAACCGGTTTTGAAAATAATACGGTGAAGTACCGCCGTTCAAAAATTCATTCACCGTTCCGTCTCCCCGGTTGGGGATAAGATAAGTCATATCGACAAATTGATTGTCACGGGTCCGATATTCCAGGCCCGCCAGCATATTATTTTGAAACACAAAGACCATGGCCGCAGCGCTGCCATCATGATCGCTGTAAAAATCGTTTTCAACAACCGGAAACATTTGTTCTTCTTTATACACCATGTCTGGAGGACGTCCGATGGCCCGCTCCACATCAATCGATGTCGAACCGCCGTAAACCAGGTCTTGAAGTCCTCGGGTGCTTCCAGGCAAAGGATTATTGTCATAGGGGGAAATAGGATGCTGATTCAAGGCCAAACAAGGCAGCATCCCCATGATTAAAACCCAAAGTAGTGCGATAAATCTCACATAGTTCATAACAGTTATCTCAAAGAAATACGTCTCTTATTCACATGTTCTGAGTGTTTCGACGAGCTAACTTTGGCCTCTTTGGCGGGAGAGGCAACAGCCAAGTCGTCTACTTCGGTGTAGTCGGTCTTCACAAATTCAAACCGGCTGCTGACCCAACCTTGTGTTCCGTCGGGCATCAATATCTTAATCCAGGCGGGTTGTTTGCCTTGGGCCCGGATGTGACCCAGATAGGGATATTCTTTACCCACTTCAACCACACCGGCTTTTTCACCCGTGTTCAAGGGGCGGGTATAGACATCGCCGGGAGCCAAAGCCAGCAACTTAGGTTGGTAAGGGGTTTCCTTACCGCCTAAGTCAATGGAACCAGGCATGTTAATCTTACCGGCTGGGGTTGTGGCATAACTGTAGGCATTCATCCCGATAATTTGACCCTTGACGTTTGTCTGGGCCTGAACAGATTGTTGCTGTTGTTGAGGGGTGAGCTGGCCAAAGACGTTTCTGTCTTGATCAAGGCCGAGCTGGCGGGCGTCATCGGCCGTATTGGAATTATTACGCAAAATGCTGGGGATTTTACCAAACGGAATAGTCACACCCCCTTGGGCAAACCACCCCAAGGCGCTGGTTCCACCCATCGTTCCAATAGATGTGGGATAAGGGTTATTCTGCACACCGGCCTGGAATCCAAAAACACTTTGCCCGGTATTTTGAGGCGTCATCAGGGTTAAAGGGTTACGAGGTAATATGATTGCTGACGATCCACCGCCGCTCGGCACATATACATTGTTGACGTTACTACCGGTAGAGTTGGAGTTGGTGTTGACGTTACCGTTGTTATTTCCACCGATAGCGACACCATTACCTTGAAAGTTACCGTTACCCGCAACGCCCTGGTTTGTGCCGGTGTTTACAACAGTGGTACTGGTGCTGTTAGCTGTCTGTGCAGAAACAACACTGTATGTTTGGGCTGCCAGGGAGGCTATGATCAGTGTTGCTGCGAAAATCTTTTTTTTAAGGGTTAACATGGTTTCCCATCCTCTATACCTTTTAAATTGTAATACTTTATAATTTGTTAGGAAGGGGGTAACCCCCGGAATCCGTTTGAAGGGATTCCGGGGGATTAACTTAGAGGATTAGTTTACGTTGATGCTACCGTTACTGTTGCCTTTGATGCCAACAGTGTTGTTCTGGAAGTTGCCGTTGCCCATAACGCCGGTGGATGAACCAGAGTTAATGATGCTAAAGCCACTGGAAGCTCCTGTTCCGTTCAGAACAACGCCGTTACCGCTCACAGTGTCAACATTCACAGCACCAACGGTACTGTTGTTGGCAGTTACGCCGTTTCCAGCAACCCATCCGCCATCGCTGGTGGTGTAGGTAGCGCCGTTGCCGAGAGCGAAGCTGCCTGCGCCGTTAGCATTGGTGCTGCTGTTGCTGGTGTTGTTGGAGAACAACGCGTTGTTGGAAGCAGTGGTGTTGCCACCGTTGTTGGAGGCGGTTGTGTTGCCACCGTTGTTGGAAGCGGTGGTGTTGAAACCACTGGTGGTTGTATTTGTGGTGTTAACTTTGGTGCTGCTCAGTGAATTACCACTTTCGCTAGAACCAGCGTTACCAGAGTTGCCGTTGGCTTCGTTGTTGGAATCAGTGTTGCTGGTTCCGTTCAAGTTGCCGTTAGCCTGGTTTTGACCATTCAACGTAGAGTTGTTGGCACCTTGACCTTGGTTGTTGTTGGTGGTGTCAACGTGGTTGGTGGACAACGAAGCGTTGGTGGTTGTGTTGGTTGCAGTGTTACCGGTGTTATTAGCACCAGCTTGACCACTGTTGCCGGAATCCGTGATAGGCACGTTGGCATTGGTGGTGTTGTTGGTGGAGTTGTTAGCGTTGTCGTTACTCGTCAAGTTTGCGGTATTGGTGTGGGAGTTGTTGGCACCTTGACCTTGGTTGTTGGTGGTGGTGTTTTGACCACTGTTGCCATTGTCCGAGATAGGCACGTTGGCGTTGGTGGTGGTGGAGTTGTTGGCACCTTGACCTTGGTTGTTGGCCGTGTTGGTGGTGTTTTCTTGGGCGTTGTTGGCTTGGTTAGCACCAGCATTGTCACTGCCGTTGGCGCTAGAGCCTTCGTATGTTTGAGCGTAACTGACGCTTGTGATTGCGGTTGTACCCACAACTGCAATGGACAATGCCAGTAAAGCTAATTTTTTATTCATTATGTTGTTCCTTTCGGTTGTTATTTTACTCACTAACTATAGGGATATACGGGGGTTACACTTGTACCGGGGATGAAAAACATCACCAAGAATGAACCTGGCGAAATCTGTCTTTGAACTGAAGCAGTTCCAGCGTTATTTTAAGGGGGTTATAGATTGTCCTTAACACTCTTCTTGTCATTTGCCGCCTGCGGACCAGTCCGTCCTTGAACTGATTTGCTTCAAAACCCTTTAGAATCCATTCATCTATAACCGAATCGAGGAAGCAGGAGGCAAAATGGGGATAAGATGAGCACTTTCGTTAGTGTAAAGAAGTTAATCAAAAATGAAACAGGATGTCAATTATTAAATTAGGATATAATTTACGACCTGATGAGTTATTTTTATACCCCGTATTTATTTTGGTGCTGAAGACACTATATTATTTGTATTAAAAACGGTTTCAGGCCTTTTTCATGGAGCCACCCCCTCCCTGCTTCACGTCATATGGCGGTGAAACGGCAAAGCCGGGTGTCTTTTTTATATCTAATAATTCAGTTTGGTATATCCAAAAGGCCTTTATTTTTTCAAAAACTTTATTATTTGTTACAAAGTTACAAATAAATCATGATAATTAATCCCATTTGCTGAGGGGGTATGTTTTTGGAATTAACCCTCAGGAGTGCCTTCTGCCCCATCCGGGCCGTTCAGAAACGGATTCAGCTCCTGTCCGGCGGTATAGGTGGGCACAAACTTGGTTTTAATAAAATTGCTAGTCCCTGAAGTATCTGATATTGCAGAATTATTTGGGATGCCTTTATCCGAAACAGGCAACTTTGCTCCTTGATACATACGGTTGTTTATTGCATTCAATGAAGCTTGCTGCTCGGACGACAGATTTTTAGGAACTCTTCTTAATTTAAAGACTTCAAGAGCTGTTCGAGCCGCTCTGAATGGCGATTTCACAGCCCCAACTATAAATCCTATTGTTGAGGACGATCCGGCTGTAGACCATGAAGAAGCTTCTTGAAATGGGGTCGAGAATATTTGACCAACCCCATGAATGGGTTTTTCAACAATTCTAGGTACAAAGGACCACAAACCTTCAGGATTGTAGAAGAGCCGCCGACCCAATGCTCCCCATGGTGTGTAGCGATTATATAATACGGTTCCTAAAAACCCGCTGGGCAATTCGGGATTTGTAATCGCTTCGCTTGGGTTTGCGCCATAAGATTTTACCTTGTCTGCCAGCGCCTTGTAATATCGAGCTTGAATGGTTTTAGTTCTACTTCTTGTAAATAGATGACCTAATGTGGTATTGCCTGTTTGTTTAGAAACACTGGCTATTTGATACCGGGCTTCTTTCAATGCCCATCCTCTTTGTCTCATTTGATTCCACTCTTTAACCAAGGGACCTATTTCTTCTCCTTTAAGAGTTTTGGCAACGATTTCCTGTTCTTTATCATGAACAGATTGCCATAGTTTTTCTTCATAAGCCTTTATTTGTCTTGGATTCCTCTGTCCCACAAAGTCAATCATTTCTCCATTTGCTTTGGGACTCAATGATAACGTTTCCTTCTCAAATCCCTGCGATACAATTTTGTTTATGGCTTGATCCCGTTGAACAATTTGACTTGCGTTGTGCGGATTTCTTAACCCAAACAGACGTCTAACGCTACCTCGTTGGGTTTGGGCATTCACTACATCTATTAAATCAAACAGACGTCCCATTAATACGCGGTCTTCAAAGTTTTCAAACTCTTCATTTAAAAACTTGGTACGAGCCTTCCGATTCATATCGGTCAGTTCTTTAATGCTGATATTTTTTGGAGCATCCGAATTTTTCAATTTGAATGTAAACGTCGTTTTGTTTTCGGCACTAGCTGCAACAGCCCCTGCTGTATTCGCACCATTTCCGGCACCTGCTGCTCCTCCACGAACTTCCGCAATTCCTTCAGCGACTTCCGTTTCTTGAACCACTTCCGCCATAGGAGGAAGAGGATCTGGCAGATCTCCCACTTTTTTAGTTAATTTGGCGTGGAACTCTTCTAAAATGGCTAATTTACTGGGGTTATTTTTGGCCTTTGTAATTTCTCCGGCCAAATCCTTAGAAATAAATTCCTGCAATTTTGCTTTGTCACTTCCAAATCCATGCCGCAGTTTGTAGGGTGTCAGTTTTAAATTTTCCCAACTGTGGCTTAATAAACTCTTACCGGTATCAACCTCTTGAAGAACACCTTGCGCATTGGTAAGTTTTACCTTCACCGTATTTCTTCCGATAACATTGCCAAACAAATGGCTCAACGTGTCTTTAAATCCGGAGACATTCTTACTAGAAACACCAGCTTCAGAAATAGTTTCTGGCCCATGTTTTACAACCGCCTTCACACCGGTCCAGGCCAAGGCGGCTTCTACGAGCTTCATGGCGGTGCCGCCGACGGCTTCTTCTCTTTGCGCATTGTTTTCGGCGGTTAAAATACCCAAACCGCTGTTTAACGCCCCTACCCCGGCCATCACCAGGCCGACCCCGGCAACCACCGGCATGATTACAGGAAAGGCAATTGCGGCTGCCCCGATACCGGCCATGGTCACCAGCCCGGTGGGGCTCATTAAACCTTTTAAGAAATCAACGCCGTGTTTTGCAAAACTGCCTGCGGCACGCTTGAAACTGAAAGATTCTTCAGGGCTGACAAAGGGATTGCCTTGCAATGGGGCGCCTTGAGGCATAAAACTGTCTGCGGCTTTTCCCTGGCGTGCTTCCAACTGTCGCAGTTGCTTCATCCAGGCTTCCGCCTCTTGTGCAGAGTTGACCTGCGGACCATTGTTTACTGAGCTATTTGGCCCAACCTGAAACAGATTTGATGCGTCTTGCATTTCCCTAGTAACCCCTCTTTTTCGCTATGAACCCCTTAGACACCATCCATTTTTTATCAAATGGAACACGTTCCCCTTATCTATATAAAAACCGATGGCTGCTTTTTTTTGCTACTGAATTTAATCCCCATGTTCTTCGCCGCCCTCATCGCCGCCCAAAAAAGCAGCAAAGCTGTCCAGCCCGATTTTCCCACTCACGGTGGAAAGAATCTTCCCGTTTGAAAAATTACCGGCCAACCAATAAGTGGCCGCAGATGTTTTAGTATCCAACGCTTTCAACGCACGTAGAATTCCTGTTGTATCGTTGGCATATTTCACTTTAAGCTCCGCAATCACGGAAGATTGGATTTCTGTTGGAACCTCTTTTAAGAGTTCAGGCAGTTTCCCCAGATCAGAGGTCTTAATTTCAGAGTAGCCAATAATTTCTTTCACCTCAGCATTTTTTAACGCTTCTAATTTTTCCCCAACGGTTCTCAACGCTGCTTCGTCTTTGACGGGGGTAGCCTCTAAAAGCGCTTTTTGTTCTTTGAGCCAATTATAGCGAAATAATCTTTGATACATATATTCGTTATAAGGACTGAGAACATGTTTTAAATTCACGGGATGGGCGCCATGAGTGTCAATTCCCTTTTTAAAAGCTGTAAGTTTTTCATCTATATTTTCACCTTTGTCAATAATCCCTTTGACTCTCTTGAGAGCCTCTTCTTTTACTTCCAATTCCTTGAGTTTTAAACGATTTGTTAATATAGCCTCTTCTGTGGCTTGTCCGGTGTTAGCCAGCAATACTCTCTTTTGCTCCAGAATAGAATTGAGATTTTGTTGAATTGATTCCACGGTATGAGGCTTTTGTAAATGTTGTTCCAAAAGCAACTCAGCTGCTTCATCTATTCGTAATTTTCTCAAAGCTTCTAATTCTATCTCATGATTTTCTCCCATCTTTGGTTGCTCCCACCTCTTTTCCAGCAAAACCCGATCCTCTTTGCTAAGACGAGACAAATTTAATTTAATTTCATCGGCAGAGAATTTTTCTCCTGCACTTTGAGTTCCTTTTCTTGAAATGGAAGCAATCTTTTCTTGCTCGGTGAGGAGTCCTTGTAAGCCACCTCTTTTTTCAAAATATTTTTTAAGCTCTCCAAAATGCACTTTTTGATTGGGTGTGGCCGTTTCCATGTTCTCGGCAATCTTTTTAGCAGCATTGTTATAGACTTCGGCTCTGTTGGCCTTGGAACTGAACAACGCCCTGCCTCGGACCGTTACGTTGGTGAAGCCGGCCTTGCTGGTATCGGCGATATGGGTCCAGAAGTTTGCTCCGTTTGATTTAATATCACCCTTGAGCAATTTCCAGTAATATTTACCGGAACTGAGCCAGCCCTGTGAGGAAGCTTCCTCGGCGCCGGCAAAACTTTTCATGCTGCCCAAGGACTGCTTTGCGCCCCATGCGGCAAAGACTCCCATAATGCCTCCTGCCAGGGCGTCGGAAAGATGTTCCTGTGCTTCCTCGCCGGTTTTGCTTACGGCGGCTTTGATTAAACCCATGCCCGTTTGAGCGGCGGCCATGCCGACCCCAAACAGGGCCATTAAGGGCAAGGTCCCCGTCAACGTTCCGACCACACCCAGGCCCACCGTGGTGGCGATGCCCCTGACGGTAAACATATCTTTGACATTGCCCAGCAACTTGCCGGCTGTCTTGGCCAGTAAACCAAACACGGAAAAGCCGCCGGTTTGCTTTTGAGCTTTGGCTGCAACAGCCATGGTCGGACGGTGTGTCAGTGTGACCTGATCCTGAGAGACGCCCACCGATCGGGCAACCCGATTTTGGGGCGCGTAATTATCCGGTTGCTGACGGAGCCTGTCCTGGTAAAGCTGCATCTGCACCTTTTGCCAGAACTCGCGTTCCAGCTTGCCGGTTGGGTCTATCTGCCTGAGCCCGAGCGCGGTTTGCATCTCGGCAGAAGTCCCCGACATTTGCTCCCATTGCTGTTGTGAAGTAACCGTCACTTACATATAACCCCTCTTTGCCCCACGCGAGTCCCCTTACATGCATGAAAACAGATTGAAAGATTTTGTTGCTATTCCAAAAATCTCCTCTCCAGCTCTGCTGGGGAGGGAGGGATTGTTAGGTTCACCGATTCCCGATTAAGGGAATGGGTGGGCCTTACAATCACGGGTGGGGTTTTCCGGTATAACACCCCACCCGCAGCCCTAAACTCACTCCGTTCGCCAAGGGCTGCTACCCTCCCCATCGAAGATGGAGAGGGGATGAATAGGTGAGGGGGAAAGGTTGACGCTATTTGTTGACATGACACAATAAAGCTACTCGTTACCAGCGAATCACGCAAAGGATAACACCCATGGTTCAAACACTTACCCGGGAATCGGTCGGACATATTTCACAAATTATCGGCCCGGTCGTCGACGTCGAGTTTCCGCCCGGCGAACTGCCCAACATTTATGACGCCTTGAAAATTCAGGACAAGGCCCCCAACGGCTTGCCGATTAACCTGACCCTGGAAGTCCAGCAGATCTTGGGTGACAACCAGGTGCGTTCGGTCGCCATGGACAGCAGCGACGGCTTGACGCGCGGCATGAAAGTCACCGGTACCGGCGCCCCGATTTCGGTTCCCGTGGGACCGCCCGTGCTGGGGCGCATTCTGAACGTACTGGGAGATCCCGTCGATGAGCTGGGGCCGGTTCCTGCCAAGGATTTTTTGCCTATTCACCGTCTGGCACCCACGATTGAACAGCAAAACACCGATATTGAAATTTTTGAAACCGGTATTAAAGTGGTCGATCTGCTTGCGCCCTACTCCAAAGGCGGAAAAGTTGGCCTGTTTGGCGGTGCCGGCGTCGGCAAGACCGTCATTATTATGGAATTGATCAACAACATCGCCCAGGCCCACGGCGGCGTTTCTGTGTTTGGCGGCGTCGGGGAACGGACCCGCGAAGGCAATGACCTGTGGCATGAGATGAAAGACTCCGGCGTACTGGATAAAGTGGCGCTGGTCTATGGCCAGATGAACGAACCGCCGGGTGCCCGTCTGCGGGTGGCACTTTCGGCACTCACCGTTGCCGAATACTTCCGCGATTTCTCCAAACAGGACGTGTTGTTGTTTATCGATAACATCTTCCGCTTTACCCAGGCTGGATCCGAGGTATCGGCCTTGTTGGGCCGGATGCCCAGCGCGGTGGGTTACCAACCGACCCTGGCCACCGAGATGGGCGAGTTGCAGGAACGTATTACCTCAACCAAAGACGGATCGATTACTTCCATCCAGGCCGTCTATGTACCTGCGGACGACTTGACCGATCCGGCACCGGCAACGACCTTTGGTCACTTGGATGCCACCACGGTATTGTCTCGTCAGATTGCCGAGCTGGGGATTTACCCGGCGGTGGATCCCTTAGCCTCTACCAGCCGGGCGCTTTCACCCAACGTGGTGGGAGAAGATCATTACAAACTGGCACGCCAGGTTCAACAGATTTTGCAACGCTATAAAGATTTGCAAGATATCATCGCTATTTTGGGGATGGATGAATTGTCCGATGAAGACAAGTTGGCCGTCTCGCGCGCCCGTAAAATCCAGCGGTTTCTGAGCCAGCCGTTCTTTGTGGCCGAAACGTTTACCGGAACCCCGGGCCAGTATGTCAAGCTGGAAGACACGATGAAGGGCTTTCGAGAAATCGCCGAAGGCAAATGCGACGACCTGCCCGAACAAGCCTTCTACATGGTCGGCACCATCGAACAGGTGCGTGAAAAAGCGGCGAAAATGAAATGAAACTAAAAGTCATTACCCCCGAGCGAGTCGTGTTAGATGAAGACAACGTCACAGAAGTCTATGCCAAAGCCGTAGATGGCGAAGTGGGGATTTTGCCCCGGCATATTCCTTTAGTGACGCCGTTGGAAATCAGTACGCTGCGTTATGTGCAAAATGGCCAGAAACAGACGATTGCCGTCATGGGCGGGCTGCTTCAAACTGACGGCCAGAGCATCTCTATCTTGTCGGATGCCGCAGAGCGCGCCAACGAAATAGATATCACCCGAGCCGAGAAAGCCCGCGAACGCGCCGAAAAAGAGGATTTAAAGGAAGAGCAGGTTCGTCTGGCCCTGGCCCGCTCCTTGGCACGCTTAAAAGCCGGACGCGGCTAAATATGGATCGATAGTTTCAGGTCAAATACCCATTTATTCACGCATTAATGTCCGAAATCCAGCTTGGGAAAAGTGGTGATCGTGGGCTAATGCTTCTCTAATGCCATAATGCTCCATTACCACGAAAGAAAGACAATCCGTAAGGCTCCATTCTTTGTCTCGATATGCTTTGTATCTGAGCAACGCAGCTCCAAAGACTTCTCCCGTGAGTCCAATGACTTCAACTTCCTCTGAAGCTCTTATTTCGATGACCAATTCAGTTGCAACAAGTCTGATACGGGGATTGGCATATATTGGTTTGCTGTTGAGCAGTTCGGCTAAAACCAAATCTGTTGTATAAATTTTAGCGCCCGCCTGGGCTTCAATGGTTTCGGCCAGTTGGCTTGCCTTAGTGTGCAGGTCATCCCCGGTATCCAGCAGAGCAAGCCAATAACCCGTATCAGCAAAGTAATTTACCATTACTCGTCTTTAGGATGACCGTATAAGTAATGTTTATAGTTACGCGACAAGTCTTTAGGCAGTTTATCCCATTCCTCTTGCGGAACAGTAGCGGACAGCTCACGAACACGTTGAAAAAAGGATTTTTTCAACGACTGCTCCGACTGTTCTCTATACGGCTGTTGTGCCGACATGGGACATCCTTTTTCTATTTGTTCATGATTTCATATATGGGGTTAAAATTCAACCTCCAGGCAATGACGATGAAGGCTAGCCTCCGCCGGAGAGGACGTCTTTAAATTTGTGCATAAAAGAAGGGCCTTGGGATTTGGCTTCGGAGGCTCCGTGTTTTTCATGTTCCAGTTCTTTTAAGCGCTCCAATAGCTTGCGTTCTTCCGCCGACAGTTTTTTAGGTACATCGAGAACGACCTGCACATGATGGTTTCCCCGTTGGCCGTGGCCGTTTAAAACCCCGATGCCTTTGTGTTTTAACGTGAACATCGTGCCATGCTGCGTGCCGGCGGAAACCTTGATTTTCTCGGTTCCGTCAATCACCGGCACTTCTATCTCATCTCCCAGGGCCAGTTGCGCAAAAGACACCGGGACACTGCAATACACGTCATACCCGTCGCGCTGAAAGACCGCATGGGGCTGAATCGCAAGAAAGACATACAGATCGCCCTGTGGACCCTTTAATGTCCCTGCATTGCCTTCTCCACTCACCCGAAGCCGGGTACCGGTGTCCACGCCTGCTGGAATGGTAATGGAGATGGTTTTGGCCTCACTTTGTCGCCCTTTGCCGCTACAGGATTGGCATGGATCCACGATGACCGTTCCCTGCCCATAGCATCGGGGACAGGTTTCAATTTGGGTAAAATGCCCGATGATGGTCTGGGTCGTCTGGCGAATCTTGCCTTGCCCCATACACGTCTGGCACGTGGCCGGCCCACTGGATTCGGGCGAAGCCCCTGAGCCCTCGCAAATGTCGCAGTGGGTCAGGTGGGTAATCTCAATCTCCTTGCTGACGCCAAAGGCGGCTTCCATAAAATCCAATTCCAAATCAAAGCGCAGATCTTCGCCCCGCTGTGGCCCCCCCCGCTGGGCTTGGCCACCGCCGGAAAACCCGCCGCCAAAAAACTGGGCAAACAAATCCGATAAATCCGGAAACCCTTGCGTAAAATCCCAACTGGGCTGATATCCACGGCCTTGAAGACCGGCATGCCCATGCGTGTCATAAATTTGGCGCTTTTGCGGATCGGTCAGCACTTCATAGGCTTCGCCCAGTTCTTTAAACCGCACTTCGGCATCATGATCTTTGTTCACATCCGGGTGAAATTGTCGGGCCAGCTTGCGAAACGCCTTTTTAATCTCGTCCGGCGATGCCTGGCGAGTGATGGCAAGAACCTCGTAATAGTCTCGTTTACTCGTCATGCGTCAAGCGGTTGCTGAAACGGATTATTTTCAGAAGAGACCGATTGAAACGCAGGGTGTACGGAAACCACCACCTGGGCCGGTCGAAGAACCCGATCGTGCAGGCGATACCCGTCCTGATAAACTTCGACGACCGTGTGATCCGGCTTGTCGGGATTCTCCACCTGGCTGACCGCTTCATGCAATTCGGGAGAAAACGGCTCGCCCAAGGGCGTCATTTTTTCCAGGCCCACCGATTTTAAGGTGTCCTGCAACTGCTGGTTCATTAATGCAAAGCTTTTATACAACATGGCCGGATCCGAAGACTCCGAAAGCGATTGATGCGCCCGCGTCAGGTTGTCCAACACCGGCAGAAGGGTTTCCAGGGTGGTTTGGGCCCCGTATTTAAACAGAAACTCGCGCTCCTGGGCCTGGCGCTTTCTGAAATTGTCAAAATCGGCGGCCAGTCGTAAATAACGATTATTGAGTTCATCATAGGCCTCTTGCGAAGAGGCGGCCGTTAAATCCACCTGAACGGCCGGATCATCCTGCTCCGGCGATTGAACGCTACCCGCTTGCTCGTCTTTAGACATATCTTTCCTTCACCCTTGTGAGACTGATTTTATCTTGTCATAGGGCGGTGATGAATTCAAGTTTCCGTGACGGGAATGGGGGCGGGGATTTCGTCGATGATGCCCTTGGCGATATAAACCGGCAGGGCGGCTTCTCGGATTTTGGGAATGTGCCATAGCATCCACAAGGCAGCCATCAGGCAGATTATTCCACTGCCAAAAAGCGTGGTGGACACCCCTATTTTTTGCGCCAACGCACCTGCCATCAAACTGCCGATGGGGGCCATGCCCATAAAGGCCATGGTGAAGAGGCTCATCACCCGGCCTCGTTTGTCTTCCTCCACCAGGGTCTGTAACACAATATTAATCGCCCCCAGTTGCAACATCATGCCAAAGCCGACCGCCGTCAGAATGAGCAGGGATAACGGCAGAAAATGGGAAAAAGAAAACGCGATGATGCCGAGGCTGAATGTACCGGAGGCGGCAATAATCCAGTTACCCAACCCCAACACGTTTTTACGATTGGCTAGACACAAGGCCCCCACCAGGGCACCGCTACCGGCTGCCCCCATGAGCATGCCCAAGGTTTGCGCGTTGCCATGAAAGATATCCTTGGCATAAACCGGCATCAAAACCATGTAGGGCATGCCCACCAGGCTAATGACCGCCATATATAAGATTAAGGAACGAATGGGTAGAAAGCCGAAGGCATAACTGAACCCGTCCCGGATATGGTGAAGAAGCGGGGCCTTGCGAGCCTCCTGCAGTCTGGGTTTGACGTTCATGGCGCATAACGCCATAATGACGGCAATATAGCTGAGTCCGTTAATCAAAAAGCAATAGCCTTCGCCCACCCATGCCACCAGAAATCCCGCAATGGCCGGTCCAATCAAACGGGCCGCGTTCATCAGCGAGGAATTCAGTGCAATGGCGTTGTTAAGATGCTTGGGGTCTTCAATCATCTCAATCAGAAACGACTGACGCGTCGGCATATCCAGGGCGCTGATCAAACCTATCATCACACCCAGCGCAATAATCAACCCAATGTGGATGACCCCCGCCAAGGTCAGCCATGCCAAGATAAACGCCTGAATCATGGCCAGGGTTTGCGTCAGAATCAGAAGCTTATGGCGGTTCATGCGATCGGCCAGCGCCCCGGCCACCGGCATAGCCATAAAAGATGGAATTTGGCTTGTAAAAGCCGTTAACCCCAGCATAAATTCAGAATGGGTCAGCCGGTAGATCAGCCAGCTCAGCGCAATCTGCTGCATCCATGTCCCAATCAGAGACACCCCTTGCCCAAAGAAATACAGCCGGTAATTACGGTTACCCAGAGCCCGAAATAGAGTGGGTTGAAGCGTCGCCATTTACAAATCGTAACCCTTTACCTGCTTCAGGGCAATTTTTCATTTATTTTGTTTTTATTAATATACAAAGTATATCCATGGCGAAGAGATTTAGGAGAGAACGATGTCCAGTGGTGCGTTAAATTCTAATAACCTTCTGGGTACAGTTTGTGCCGTGCTTTTACTGCAAATGCTGGGTGGCTCACAAAATACCAACAACAATAACAGCTCTGCCAATACCAGCTTTAATCCCTTTGCCATGGGCGGTTCAGACAGTTTTACGAGCAATAACTACAATCCTCAACTCGTCAACGACAGGGCCATTTTAAACAGTGCCTTGCAAACCGATGGCACCAGTTTGGGACAGGAAAAATATGCGGATTTGCAAGCAAACGGCTATGTAACCCCCCAAAATTTGGCCGCCCAAATTACCGGCGATACCTCGGGCGATGCCAACGCATCGGTTGTTACAGCGGATTTGACCCAATATCAAAACGATCAAATTACCCAGCGATTTGCCCCCTTTGATCAAACGGACGCCAACGATTTAAGTACGCAGCTCTCCACGGATGGCGTCAATCTATCGAGCCAAAGCCTGCAATCTTCTGTGCAAACCGCCATTCAACAGGCCATTCAAGGGGTAATTGATAACGCCGTCGGGTCTGCCGGAAATGTCAGCACCATCAACAGCGACCTCAGCAACATTTTTGCCGCCCAAACCAATCCCAACACACCATCCCCAGTGAGCACGACGAATGGTCCACAGATCACGGATTCTTCAAATGGTACCCCGACCATCACCTTGAATGGACAAACCGCCAGCTTGATATTAAGTCCCTTGATAATAAGTCCCGATGAGATGGATAATTTGATATATAAAGGGCAGTTCCCTAATGGGGATCAGGTGACCTATTATCCAAGTTACTCCAATACTTTCACCAATAGCCCCCAGACCTTGCCTGCCACCGTGAACGTCAGCGGTAATGACGTCGACCAGCTTTGGACTCAAAATTCAAATGGATCCTGGACAGAATCCCAGCCCCCGCAGATGCAACTCCCCATTGTTTATTCATAAGGCTGTGATGGGAAGCTACACGCTGGAACGGTTTACCAGCTTTTCACGAAGCAGTTTTTTAACAATTTTGCCGCCCGGATTCTTAGGCAGTTCGTCCATAATGACCACCTCGCCCGGCACATGAATGGGTGCCAATAGCGTCCGGCAATGACGCAGAATATCTTGCGGGCTGAGTGTTTGGCCTTCACATAAAGAGATACAAGCAACAATTTCTTCTCCCAATTTTTCATGAGGTAAGCCAATCACCGCCGCTTCGCGAATGCCTTCCATGGCGTATAATACGGTTTCAATGGGGACGGGAGAAATATTTTCGCCGGCTTTGATAATCAAATCTTTTTTGCGGCCACCGGAAATATAGAGTCGCCCCTTGGCATCCAGATGCCCCAAATCACCGGTTCGAAACCAGCCATCCTCGGTCATAACGGCTTGGGTTTCCTCAGGCATGTTGTAATAACCCAACATAATATTGGGGCCCTTGGCTAATATTTCTCCGTCCACAATTTTGATTTGAACGTTGGGCAACGGTTTTCCCACACATCCCGGAATGCTGCCGACTTGCGGATCATTGACGGCCAGCACCGGCGCGGTTTCGGTTAGACCATAGCCTTCAATTACGGGGGCCTGCAAAGTGGCCTCAATTTTTTCAAGCAGGGGGGCCGGAAGCGCAGCACCGCCTGAGACGGCGAAGCGAAGGTCGTTATCGGCGGCGCCTGTTTTTTCAACCAGATCCAAAATCACCGTAAACAAGGTCGGCACTAAGGGTAAAATCGTGGCTTTTTCGGAAACCATGGCTTCCACAATTTTTTTAGGATGAAATTTCGGAACCAGCGTAATCGTGCCCCCTACCATTAAACACGTCAGAGAGACGATCAGGCCGTAGGCGTGAAACAACGGCAATGCCAAAACCATGCGATCGGTTTCATAAAAGTGAATCACCTCACGAAATCCGGCCATATTCGAGGTGACGTTGTTTTCACTCAACATCACTCCCTTGGGGTACCCGGTAGTGCCGGAGGTGTAAATTAAAAAAGCCAACTGATCCGGATCTTGATCCACCGCTTGCGAATCACCGGAAGACGCCTTTAAAAACTGTTCGTAAGACAAGGCCCCCTCTTGGGTTTCGCCCACCACAATGAAATTCAAGGGCATTTGTTTTAGAAGCGGATAAAACGAATCGGCAATCACCAGCTGGCGCATCCCCGCGTTTTGAATGACGTAGGCGATGTCTTGCGGCAACATTTGAATATTGATCGGAACGACCACCGCGCCGATTTTTCGAAGCGCAAAAAAGCAGACCAAAAATTCTTTTTGGTTAAACAACATCAGCCCGACCCGTTCGCCCGGGGTAATCCCCTGGGCTTGAAAAGCACAAGCCGCTTGATCCACCCACTGCAAAAACTGCGAATACGTCCACCGGGTTTCGCCCTCGATCAAGGCTTCGTGGGTGGGCTGTTTTTCCGTGGTTTGTTTTAAGGCCTGGTAAAACTGACTCATGATTATCCCTCCTCTAGTACGGCTCTTAATTTACCATGATGGCGACTTAAAAGCGCCTCGGCTTCGGTATAGGAGACATTTTTAGCCAGCATCACCGTGGCGGGTTTTACCCGGTTTCCGGCAGCGAGCAGGGCCGCTTCCGCTTCAGCAGAAGATTTTTCGGCCAGCAAGGATACCAGGCGAATGGCGCGGGCTTTCAGCTTGATATTGGTGGGTCTCAAATCGACCATCAGATTGCGATAGGTTTTCCCCCAACCAATCATGGCCCCGGTAGTGATCATATTCAAAATCAGTTTTTGCGCTGTTCCTGCCTTCATCCGCGTTGACCCGGCGATCACTTCGGGACCGACCTCGGCCACCATGGCCACATCGGCAGCCTGGGCCAACACACTTTTGCTATAACATGTGATGGCACCGGTAAAAGCCCCCAGAGATTTTGCAATTTTGACGGCTTCCACCACATACGCCGCCCCGCCACTTGCGGAAAGCCCTACAACCACGTCTTGGCTTGTGATTTTATTTTCTATAATTGCTTTTTGACCGGCCTTTGGATCATCTTCCGCCCCTTCTACCGCGGATCGCAAGGCAGTGTCTCCTCCGGCAATAATGCCTTGCACCAAACCGGGGTCGACGCCGAACGTCGGCGGACATTCCGACGCATCCAATACCCCTAGGCGTCCACTGGTTCCCGCCCCGATGTAAAACAACCGGCCCCCTTGATTAAAGGCTTCCACTACCTTGTCAACCAGAAGGGCAATCTGGGGAATGGCTTTTTCTACAGCCAAAGCCACCGCCTGATCTGCCTGATTTATCGCCCTTAAGGCCTCTTCCGTGGAGAGTAAGTCAATACCCTCCGTGTTCGGGTTGATCTGCTCCGTAGGGACTAAGCTTTGGCTAGACATTCCGGCATCGTCAGTTCTTTTTGAAAGGCGACCACTTTCTTCAGGTTGGCCATCATCGCCAGGTATTGATCCAGCATCAGGCTTTGGGCGCCATCGGACAGGGCTTTATCGGGGTCCGGGTGAACTTCCACCATCAGCCCATGCGCGCCTGACATCACGGTTGCGTTGGCCATCGGGGCAATCAGGTAGCGATGGCCGGTGGCATGGCTCGGGTCGACAATCACCGGCAAATGGCTCAGGCGTTTCAACACCGGCACCACCGCCAAATCCAGTACGTTTCGGGTAAACGTACTGTCAAAAGTCCGAATCCCCCGCTCACACAGCATCACCTGTTCATTGCCCTGGTAGAGAATATGCTCGGCAGCCAATAAAAACTCGCGCACGGTCGCTGAAAGCCCTCGTTTGAGCATCACCGGCTTGTTGAGCTTGCCCACCGCTTTCAACAGCTTGAAGTTCTGCATATTTCGGGCACCCACCTGAAGTACATCGGAGTATTCCGCGACCATGGGCGCTTCCACGCTATCCATCACTTCGGTGATAATCAAAAGCCCCGTGCGCTCGCGGGCTTCCGCCATATGCTTGAGGCCCTGCTCTTCCAGTCCCTGGAAATCATACGGGCTGGTGCGGGGTTTAAAGGCGCCGCCTCGCAAAAACTGTGCCCCGCCTTTTTTGACGGTGTCGGCAATCTGAAACAAGAGGTTGGGGTCCGCTTCGATACTGCATGGACCGGCCATGATGACAAAATCGCTGTCTCCACCCACAGAAACCCCGTTGGCAAACTTGATCACGGTATCCTGCGGGCGCATTTCCCGCCCGGCCATTTTATAGGGCTCGCGAATGGAAAGAATCTGCTTGACGCCTGCCATCGACTCAATCGACTCCGTTTCCACCAAATGCTTGTCTCCCACCGCGCCAATCACGGTCATGACCTCGCCCTTGCTGACGTTGGTTTTAAATCCCAGCCCCAGCATCCGTTCATTGACATGGTTAATCTCGTCCTGGGTGGCTTCAGGCTTCATCACTATAATCACAACCGTATTTCCTCTCGCTCGTTCGGTATCTATTCCAGTATCGTAACGTGAACGGCCTGCTTTTTGAACACCGCCAGACAAATCAGCCCGCCCACAATGCCCACGAGGCTAAAAACCTGGGAAGCGGTCAAACTGTGCCCGACCCAGTAGACCACATCGCCGCGATAAAACTCGATCACAAAGCGAATCAGGCCGTAGCCGATAAAAAATAGGCTCATCACCACTCCCGGTGTTTTAACCCGCCGGTACAGCCACGCCAAAATCAGTGTCAACGCTACCAGCGAGAAGCTTTCATAAAGCTGGGTCGGGTGCACCCACATCGGATAAGTTTCATGCCCTGGCGGAAATTGTATCCCCCAAGGCAGATGGGTCGGTCGCCCATAGCAACACCCACTCATCAGGCAGCCGATTCTTCCCACGGCCAGCCCCAATGCTGCCGGCGGCAGCACAATATCACCAAGCCGGGGAAGCGACACCCGTCGCCACTTCACAAAGACCAGCGTCGCCAACATTGCACCGACCAGCCCGCCATACCATACGAGGCCCCCTCGATCCAACACAATGCGAAGCGGGTGATGCAGATACAAATCCGGAAAATACACAACATACAGCAGCCGCGCGCCCACGAACCCTGCCACCAAAATCCAAAACACCCCTTCCAGATACGTATCCGGATCTTCCCCCGCTGCCTGGGCTCGCTTTAACGTCCAGAGCGTCCCAACAACAAAAGCCAGCGCCACCAATACGCCATAGGTATAAAACGTCACCGGTCCTACATGAAACAATATGGGATGCATCAACTTAATCCCTGTCCTGACACTGTTCTGGATTATAACGCAAATTTTTTGCGGCAAGTCCTAGAAGGGTGTAAACTGATACTAGCTTCGCATAGATAGAACGAGGTCATTTATGTATCCCTTGGACTTGGTCGTCGGTTTGGTAGGCGTTTCTGAGCATAAAATCAGGAAGCTGGAAAAAGCGGGTATTTTAACTCCTAAACGCCAGGCGGAAAAGTACTATAGTTTTACCGATATTTATGTCTTAAAAATTATTGCCATCGCCGAACGTCAAGGCATTTCCTTTCGAAATATACAGTATGCCTATGACTGTTTAAAAACGTTGAAACCTGGGCGAAGTTTGTCCTCTTTTACGCTTTACCATAACGGTAAAGAGATTTTGGATTTTACAGACGATATTAAAATTATTGCCAGTAAATATGGTCAAGTAGTAGAGGGTGAACTCATATTAGCTGCTATTAAACAATTGGCTCTGGGAACGGAATTAGATAATACTCGGCAAAAATTTGAAAATATAGAAACCTCATTAAAACTTCGTCAAAAAGATTTGAAAAAAACAGGCACGGTTTATTCTTTGGCAGAGATAAAACACCTACTGTATGGGTAAATCCAGGCAAGATGCCTACGAGATTGTCATGGACGATCTGGTTCGGCAAGACATCAAGTTACTGAGACAAGCGGGCAAAACAGTCTTGGAGGATTTCTTCCAAAGAATCGAGCATTTAAAGAATAAGCCCAAGAGTTTCAAGTCGCTACAGCCCCCGCTAAAGGGCTTCCGAAAAGTTAAATTTAGTAAACAATATAGAATTGTCTATTCGCTGGATGAAGCGCAACGTCAAGTATTGATATTAGGTGTTGGAACAAGGCAAGAAATCTATGAACGACTCGCCGTTCGCAGTGAGCAAAAAATTTCTACCCCTTGACCGCTCCACTCAATGTCCCGGACACGAAATAACGCTGAAGCAGCAGGAAAAAAACAACCACCGGAATAGTCGCTAAGATGGTGCCGGCGGCAATTAGCTTCCAGTTGGCGCTGAAGGCGCCTTGCAGATAAACTAGCCCCAAGGGCAGCGTGTACAGTTCCGGTTTGGTGAGCGTGATGCTGGGCCATAAAAATTCTCCCCAGTTGGCCATAAACGTGAACACAGCCAAGGTCGCAAGCGTGGGTTTAATCAAGGGAAGCACCACTTGTATCAATACTTGAAAACTGTTGCAGCCATCCATAATGGCGGATTCTTCCAGCTGCTTGGGGATATGCACCATCTCCTGGCGCACCAGAAAAATGCCAAACCCACCGACCACAAACGGAATAATCACCCCCAGATAAGCCGCTACGGCGTTATGCGTATCCACCAGATTGAGCTTCAACACGATGAGATACAAGGGAATCATAATGACCTGAAACGGAATCATCATCGTCGCGAGAATGATCATAAAGATGGCGTTTTTTCCTTTGAACTCGAAGCGTGCCAACGGATAGGCCGCTAACACGCTGAACACCAGGTTAAACACCACCGATAATCCGGTGACAATCATACTGTTGGTATAATAGGCCGCCATCGGCACTTTTTGCCAGACTTCCACAAAGTTGTGCAGCGTCCATTGGTTGTTCGTGTTTTTGAGTGCCGTGGACAAAAGCCATAAAAACGGCCCCACCGACAGAATCACCAGCAGGATCAACACACTATAAAGAAGAAGTTTACGCATTCAACGCCTCTTTTTCCGCCTTGAGATAAAAGTATTTGATGTTAAGAAGCGACAACGCAAAAATCACCAGCATCAACACAAACCCGGCGGCGCAGGCTAATCCTAGATTCAAGTTGCCAAACGCTTGATCGTAAATGTAATACACCAGGGTTTCCCTGGCGCCCACCGGGCCGCCTCGGGTCATCACATAAATTTCCGTAAAAACTTTTAAGGCCCCGATCGTGCTGATAATCGCCACCAGAGCCATGGCCGGTCGCACATGCGGCAGGGTCACGTACCAATGTTTCTGCAATAGACCGGCCCCATCTATTTCGGCGGCTTCGTAGAGTTCGTTGGAGGCGCTTTGAAGGTTGGCGAGATAAATCATCATGTAATAGCCCAGCCCCTTCCAGACCACCATGATGGCAACGGCCAACAAAGCCAAATTGGGGTAAACCAACCAATTCATCGTGCCGTTGGATTGATACAGCCATTTCCATGCAATCCCGGCCACGACCAGAGACACCACCACCGGTAGATATATCAAACTGCGAAAAACCGGCATGCCCTTAAACGGCTGATTCATCAAAATCGCAACCGGAATCGGCAAAATCACCATGGCGGGAACCACCATAATCGTAAACAAGGCCGTATTCAACAATACCTGCCAAAAATGGGCGCTGCTGAAAAGCGCCTGGTAATTCACCAGCCCCGCAAACGGCGGGGCCGTTTTTATGGCTTTTGTCCACGGCACTCAAAAACACGAACAACCAATGG
>Ga0206838_10120_pt1 | contig 24352 bp, 20 predicted proteins | sample Alteio_BWOrgCont_26_FD_152879 | JGI IMG/M metagenome (GOLD analysis project Ga0206838, IMG submission 152879) | Enriched cells from forest soil in Barre Woods Harvard Forest LTER site, Petersham, Massachusetts, United States -... | ecosystem: Environmental > Terrestrial > Soil > Temperate forest >...
GCGAATGAAAGAGCCCATCGGCGCATGATGAGAGATGTAGCGAATGCTCTCGAACGCCTGTCCGGCGGTCGGTGCATATACAGTGGCGAGGGCAACGCCGGTGACGACCTGAATGATGAACGTCGTCATGATCGCCGTTCCAAACACATACCACCATTTCGAGCCTGGTGGAACCGGGTGGGTGGCGACGTCGATGATCGGCTTCTTCAAGCCGGTTCGCTCATCAAACCAGGTGACTAATTTGTCGATGATCTGCATGACTGATGTCTATCCCTCGGTAAGAATGGGACGCATCTGAATCTCGACCTGCCCGTTGGCGATGCGCACAGGATAACGGTGCAAGGGCATTGGGGGCGGTCCGGCGGCAACGTCACCGTTGCTGTAATAGACACCGCCATGACAGGGGCAAAGGAACAGGTCTGCTCCTGCTTCCCACCGCACCGGGCATCCGAGGTGAGTGCAGTTGATGGCGAAGGCAGTGAACACGTTGTTCTTTTCCCGGCGCAACCAGGTTGAGAGCCGGCGGGTAACACCTTCCCACGACAAAGCGTCAGGATCGTCGAAGTGAACATCGATCGTCTCCCCTTCTTTGAAGCTGTCGACTGACCCGATTTTTATCCAGGGGTGACGAGAAGGCACGAAAAGATAGTTCAGCATGAATACGGCACTGGGGGCCACGATGAGAAGCCCCATCAAGCCGCTCAAGCTGAGGCCGAGAAGCTTGAGAAACTCTTCTCTGCTGACCAGGATCTTCTTGCAATCAGGCAAGATCGGGTGGGCGTCCTGGGAAACAGCCAGGTCTTTGCGATCATCACTGGAGTTGGTCATTTCTCAAATCCTCAAACCACCCATAAGACGCCAACAAAAACAATGCCAATCCGGTGACGGAAATAATCCACGATGTTACCACCCCGAACGCCAGCAGAGTGGCTCCAAGTGCCATGGTTATCGGCCATACCGTGGGTTGGGGAAGCCGTTCCGGTTTCGGTTTGGCTCCGCCGGGAAATCTCAAATTGGTGTCACTTGACTCCGACACTCGTCTCCCTCCCTTCTTCTCTAAACCATTTGATCAAAACAATCATCATCGCCCACAGGAATATGGCACCGGCAGGTTCCCACATGATGGCGCCGCCCAGCTTTTGATCTTCGAGCTGATTCAGTCCCCATCCTTCCCGAATAAGCTGCAGGGCACCAAGCTCATCGTGAGGATGCGCATAACCTTCATAGTAAGGAGTGTCCGACATTGTGAAGAGGATACCTAATATGGTGCTCAGGGCACCGGCCACTCCCATGTAGAGAAGGGCCGGCAACGGATTCAGTCGCCCTTCCGGGATAGGTTTGAACACTGGCCACCACAGCATCGTTCCTGTGATAATGAGCATCATGTGCTCAGTGATATGAACGAGTTCGTTCTCTAAAGTCAGATCGTACAGATAGGGCAGATGCCATACCCAGAATGTGGCACTCGCCAAAATCAGGGCTAATTGGGGATTGCTGAACAGGCGTTCCAACCAGGCAATCACCGGAAGTTTCAACCATGCCCGCACGAACGCCTCGGGAATGCCCGCCACCATGAACAGAGGCGCGACCATGCCCAGCATCATGTGCTGCACCATGTGAGCGCTGAAGAGATAGTCATCGCCCAGAGCATCGATAGGAGAACACAGAGCCAGGAAAATTGTGAGAACGCCGAGCGAGAAGTTGACGGCTTTTCTGTCGATCTTCCCACGGGTGGCCCAGAAATAAAGCACCAACAGCAGTGCGCAGCCAATGACTACAGATGGAGTAAATTCCCAGGTCGTAAGTAGCAATTTCCAGGTGGTCATACGTATCTCCACAGATAAACGATGGAGAAAATGACGATCCAAACAGCATCAACGAAGTGCCAGTATATCGCCACAGATTGAACTCCCGGCTCGGGCGGCTCGTTCTGCCGACCCTTGAGGGCAAGCCCCAAAAGTACCGAGAGAAGGACGAGCCCGATGAACACGTGCAGTCCATGGAACCCTGTCAGAGTGAAGAAGGTGCTGCCGAAGAGATCCCGGCTTATGGTGAGCTTATGAGTGATGAGTTTGCCGTACTCCATCATCTGTCCCGTCAAGAAGATCGCTCCCAAAACGACGGTTGCGAACAACCATAGTCTAAAAAGACCCTTGTTCTTCGGGCGCGATTTTTCCGCCATCCACAACGTAAAACTGCTGGAGATAAGAGCAATGGAGAACAAGCCCGTCTTGACTGGATCAAGCATGGCCGCTGCCTCTTGTCCTGTCGTTTTGTGAAAGTTGACGTAGGCAAGCACAAGCAGGAGAAAGAAAATCGACTCCGAGGCAATGAAAAGAATCATGCCCAGTACGGCACCCTGTTTCATGATTGCTCTCCTCCTTCCGGCACTTTAGCGGCTGCATTCTCCAGATCCCACAGGGGGCGCCGGCTATAGACGGGAGGAAGCGAATCGAAGTTTTCCGGCGGCGGCGGCGAGCTGGTCGCCCATTCCAGAGTCCACGCTTGCCAGGGGTTGTCGCCGGCAATTTTGCCTTTGTAGAGGCTGGAGATCATGTTCCAGAAGAATATAAGGATGGAAAATGCGAGCACGTAAGATGAGAGGCTGGAGAACATGTTGAGGTACGCCACCATCGGCTGTCCGTAGGGATACGTCCAAACCCGGCGGGGCATGCCGAAGACTCCCAGAAGATGCATGACGAAGAAGGTGCCGTTGAAACCGAGGACCATGAGCCAGAAATGCCACCGGCCCAGTTTTTCGGAAAGCATTCTTCCTGTCACTTTGGGGAACCAGTAGTAGACGCCGGACAGCATAGCGAAGAACATGCCTCCCAAGAGCACATAGTGAATGTGCGCCACCACGAAGTAGCTGTCGGTTAGTTGCCAATCCAAAGGTATGACGGCGAATAGAACGCCGCTAAGACCGCCTATAGTGAACTGGATGAGGAAGGCTGTGGCGAAGAGCATGGCGGTGGTGAATCGGATCGAGCCACCCCACATGGTGGCAATCCAGTTCCATATTTTGATGCCTGTGGGAACGGCTATAAGCAGGCTGGACAGCGCGAATACGTATAGAACGGAGAAGCCCAGCCCGGTAGCGAACATGTGGTGCATCCATACGCCGAAGCTCAGGAAGGTTATAGCTACGGTTGATGCGGCCAGGAAACCGGCGCCGAATAAGACTTTGCGCGAGAAGACTGGAATGACCTCGGTGACGACTCCGAAACCCGGGAGAATGAGAATGTACACCTCCGGGTGTCCGAAAAACCAGAAGTAGTTCTGCCAAAGTAAAGCGGAGCCGCCGTAGGCAGGGGCGAAGAAGTGAGTGTTCAAGATGCGGTCGAAGAGAATCATGATGATGGCCGCGTTCAAGGCGGGCAAGGACATGATGACAAGAAAGCTCGTTGCCAGAACCATCCAGACGAACAAGGGCACACGCTGCAGCGACATGCCCGGGGCTCGAAAAGTGAGAATGGTGGCGATTAGATTGATACCGGTTGCCACGGAGCCGACGCCGATGACGAGGAGGCTGAGCGCCCAGTAGGTTATTCCGGGATCAAAGGAAAAGCCTTTTTCCGTAAGAGGGGCGTAGCTGAACCACCCCGCCGCCGGAGCCCCACCGCCTACGAAACTGAAAAAAAGCATGAGGGACCCGAAAAGATAAATCCAATATCCCATGGCATTGAGTCTCGGAAAGGCCATGTCCCGGGCGCCTATCATGAGAGGAACCAGATATACCGAGAATCCGAACAATAACGGCATGGCCATGAGGAAAATCATGGTGGTACCGTGCATGGTGAAGACCTGGTTGTAAAAGTCTTGGGCGACAAACCGGTTCATCGGCACCAAGAGTTGGGTGCGCATGATGATCCCGAACGAGAGTCCGACTAGAAAAAAGGCAAAGGCGGAAGAGATGTACATGATGCCGAGCTGTTTATGATCGATTGAAGTGACCCAGCTCCACAACCCCTTGTACTCGGGAATGTCGGCAAGGGAATTGATCTGTCCGGATGGCAGCGATTCGGCGGTCATTTCAACCCCTCCAGATAGACGGCGATGGCGTGCGCTTCTTCTTTACTGACGCGCATGTTGGGCATGTGGCATCCCGGTTTGAAGTCTTGGGCGTTGCTGATCCACGCAGCTACGTTGTCGACCGTGTTCGGCAGAACCCCAGCGCCAATAGTCTGCCTCGTGGCCAGGTGAGTAAGATCCGGAGCTACCAGAGCCTGAGCTGTGGTTCCGGCCACTGAATGGCACTGAACGCAGGTCTTGCTCAGGAACAGTTCTTTTCCGCGCTGAGCCGTTTCGTCGGTCGGGGCATCCGGCACCTTCTTCTGGTTCTCCAGCCAGGCGTCGTACTCTTTCGGTGGTACCACGTTGACGAGAATTCTCATAAGAGCATGATCGGCGCCGCAAAACTCAGCGCAGGCACCTACGAACAAGCCCGGCTTGAGGGGCTTGTAGAAAATGTGATTGGGATGTCCGGGAATGGTGTCCATCTTTTCCCCGAAGGCAGGCACCCAGAATGAGTGCACTACATCTGCGGATCGCATCTCCAGAAGTGTGTTCACTCCTTCCGGGAGGTAAAGCTCGTTGGCAACAACCACGCCTTTCTTGGGATAGCGGTACTCCCACCACCATTGGTGCGCGATCACGATGACATCTGGTTGGTTGTTTCCCACCGGCGGATTGATCGTGTGCATGACCACGGCTGTGGCAATGCCCAGTCCCAGTACGATCGCGGTCGGAATCAGGGTCCAGGTAAGCTCGTACTTGAGGTTGCCTTCGTACTGCTCCGGATCCGGATTGCCATCTTGATGGCGAAACTTGACGATAATAAAGCTGAGAAGACCGATTACGGTCATGGCTATAAGCGTGCAAACAGCCAGGGTTGCATAATGCAGCTGAACAATGGTTCGCGCTTGTTCAGTGGCGAAAGCGAATATATTCGTGGATTGAGCGTTCGTCAGGTCCACCGGTTCATGACCTCCAGCCATGCGTGCAGGTTGGTGCCGAACTGCATGCCGTATCGATCGATAATTACTGCCGCCAAAATTACCGGCAGGTATAAGAGGCTGAGCAGAAGCACGTTGCGGGCAGCGGCGTTAGAAGGATGGCGAGCGAGGCGAATTCCTCCGGCAATCAGCATGGCACCAGACAAGGTGGCACCAAACTTATAGGCGAGGCCGGTATCAGTGCTGCACAGAAGCAACGATACGGGCAGAAGGGCTATGGCGGTGACGACTGTAAGAGCGAAGGTCTTTTCGCCTTTGGGCTCGAGAACCGGCAACATGCGAAAACCGCCTTTCTCATAGTCAGATTTGTACAGCCAGGCAATGGGGAAGAAGTGCGTGTGCTGCCACAAGACGAGCATGGCGAAAAGAATCCAGCCGCCCGCCTCGAGCTGTCCCGTTGCCGATGCCCAGCCAATTAAAGGAGGAATGGCGCCAGGTAGGGCCCCTATTGATGTGTTGAGCCAGGTCACCCGTTTGGCAGGTGTGTACAAAACTAGATATATAAAGACTGCGGCAAGTCCAAGACCGGCTGAGAGCAGATTGGCATGACACCACAGCAAGAGAGCGCCGGTAAGGATTAGACCGACCCCGTATGCCAGAGCCACTGCAGGAGAGATAACGCCTGCTGGAATCGGTCGCCCACTGGTTCGAGGCATGAGAGCATCGGCTTCTCGTTCCAAATAACAGTTCAGCGCGCATGAGCCGCTGCTGAGCAAGCCTGTTCCCAGCAGGGTCCACAAGAAGCGGTAAAGAGGAAATTCGCCTTGATAGGAAAGGATGAAGCCTATCGCGCAAGCGACAAGAACCATCACGCCGATGCGCACTCTTGCCAGATTTAGAAAGGCAAGAAGAAGTTTTGTACTCATCCGATGCGTGCGCATAAACACAAGTCCCCGACGAACTTTGAAGGTCCGGGATTCCTAAGGCTCTTGGCCTGGCGAGATTATTTAGCGGAGTGGAATAGTAAGTAAGAGGCGCCTTTCGGACTGCGCAACCTTCTCGTCGCGTCATATTTTAGTCTAAGCACATGTCTAAGATTGGATACATATTCACTTTCATCCGGTAAAACCTCTCTCATGCTCTGGTGGCAAAGAGGGGCGTCGTGTCCGAATGCGATGTGTATCTGTGCGCTAGCGGCTTCGACACCAGTTTGACCTGTTTGCAACATAGCGCCGCCATAGTGCCCACCCGTTTTGCGCTCTCGGGTAAGCTATGCAGCAAGATCAGAATAGATCCGGATTCCCTCTCCGGTGGTGGTGACAGATGCTTAATTCGAGTAAGAAGAGCGCTCCCGTCGACAAGAGCAGCGCCAAGTACAAGATGCATATGGCTCTCGGCCTTATGTTCCTAACAGTCTTTATCGACCTCATCGGTTTCGGCATCATCATTCCCCTGTTGCCGTTGTACGCGAAACAGTTCGGAGCCAACGCTCTGACAGTGGGCATGCTGCTCATGTCTTATTCGCTCATGCAATTCTTCTTTGCCCCGATGTGGGGACGTTTGTCGGACAAAATAGGGCGCCGCCCTGTTCTGCTCATCAGTCTCGCATTCTCGGCCCTCGGTTACGGCATCTGGGGATTCTCCAATTCACTGGCGATGTTGTTCGTTTCCCGCATTGTTGCTGGTTTCGGCAATGCTAATCTGGCAGTGGCACAGGCCTATGTGGCTGATGTAACCCCGGAAGAGTATCGCTCTCAAGGCATGGGCATGATTGGGGCTGCGTTTGGATTGGGCTTCGTGCTCGGACCGGCGATTGCCGGCATCGCTTGCGTCAACGGCGTCAATCCCGGCATTCTCGGCTACGTGGCCGCATTCTTCAGCATTGTCGATTTGATCGTCACCGCTTTCATTTTGCCCGAGCCGCCTAAGAGAAAGCAGAGCTCCCACAATCCGTTCTCAATGGGAGCTGGTTTCTACTTCAGCACTCTTGCCAACAAAAAGTTTGCTCTGTCGTTATTCATCATGTTCATCTCGACGTTTGCGTTTGCCAACATGGAGACGACGTTGGTATTGCTAACCAGCCAGTATTACAACTTCAGTATGGCCCAGAACAGCTACCTCTTCACCGGGTTGGGGCTGGTCATGGTCTTTGTTCAAGGCGGCTTGATTCGCCGGCTCGGCAAGAAATATCCTGATGCTCCCTTGATTTCGATAGGAACCGCCCTCATTGCTGTCGGCTTGATTCTCACCCCTATCACACACAGCCTCACCGTTCTCTGTGTCGCTCTGATCATTCTGGCGACTGGTTCCGGCATCAACACTCCCTCTAACAGCAGCCTGCTCTCCAAGCTGGCTCCCAAAGAGGAAACCGGTGGTGTCATGGGTATCGGTCAGTCTATGAACACGCTTGGACGCATACTTGGACCGGTAGCAGGCGGTTTCCTCTTCGACACTATGGGGGCTGCGAGCCCGTATTGGCTAGGGGCAGCTTGCATGGCGATTGCTTTTGCTCTCAGTTTCAAACTCCCAATAATTCAAAAGATCATCCCATCAGCAGATCCACAGCCGGCTACCGAGCCTGTGCCAGATGTCGTTCCAGTCCAATCGGTTACTTAGACACGAAGACAGCAGCCTAGCTGCAAGGCGGGATTCATTGTTGAGGCGCGTTCTGCAAGGTGCAGGTTGTCTCGGGGCATGCTTATGCCTGTCCCAACAGCTCGCTCTAGCCGACGCAATTCTGCATGAGGACGGTGCCTCCACAGCGGTTCAAAAAGCAGCGGTCTCTTTTCAAGTACTGACCGATATGGAGCACAAGCTTTTTGGTCATGTCTTTCCAAAGGAACCGGCTGAACATCGCATCGATCGATTGGAAGCGTTTATTTTCGGAAGCAGCTCGGAAGGACCTCTGTCAGATCGTCTCAACCATCTCATTCTCACCGTATTGGATGCCGCAGAAAGGGTGCCGTTGCAAGATCCAGCCAAAGCGGCTCCAGAACCAGTTCCGGCTCTGGCGGAATCGGCTAGACCTGTTATTGCCCCGCCGCCCCAGGTCGCGCCAGAGGCGGAACTCCCTCTCACTCCTATGAACTATCCTCGCGTGGCTGCACTGGAACGTTTGGTTCTCGGCAAGACATATCCAAACGAGCAAGTCGCTCCCCGTGTGCGTCGTCTGGAAACGAAAGTGTTCCACAAGACTAGCGATGGTTCCGATCTTTCAGAACGGGTAGAAGAGCTGGAAACGCGCTTGCATTGCCAGAGTGCTTATCTGCTTATGGATAACCCCGAACAAATGGCTCTGGAAGCGTTCTCGACTTACATGAACAAGAACATTCAAGTTGGCACCGCCCACGATGCCATCGGTAAAGACAGTTCTACCCTCCTCGATTATTTGGAGAGTCTGGAATCGCATGTTCTCGGGAAAGTGCATTCGGGCGAGCCAGTACTGGAACGCCTGGCCGTAATGGAGACGAAATTGTTCGATGCTCCCGATAATGATGATGCCATTGTGAAACGGGTGCACCGTTTGTGGGCAAGGCTCTACCCCGAGATCGACGCGCCGGCGTCGCCGCAGCTTGTCGCAGACAATGACAGTGGTACCAGGGATGGTGTGACCAAGAAAGGAGATCCTCTTCTTTCTTCCTTCGAGATGCCGATGAATCCGGAGTTGGAAGCACCGAAGAGCCGGGACATTTCTGTTGATGGATTCCAGTTGCCGGTCAATCAGCCCATGGATGCATCCAAGGAAATGACTGCCGATCGAAAAAAGAAAGGCAGTATGCTGCGCAAGGTCGGTAAAGTTCTGAGTTCAACTATGCTCGCCGGAACCTATTACTACCAAGAAGAAGATCTGTCGAACTATTGATCCTCTGAGAGTGTTCCGCACATGGTCACATGGATCTGTACGGATCCAGATGGATCCTTTTGGTTCGATACGCTCCGAGTTCCACGGCTTGAGAACGTGTTAGCTCTTGATCCTGTGGAATTTGGCATCGCCCCTCGTACAACTGGAAAGCGATCCAGGAACCACATTATCTTCAGCGAATCCGCTTGGATCCGCTTGGATCCAATAGTGGATCCAAATGGATGCATACGAAAAGGGCAGCGCTTAGCGCCGCCCTCCACTCGAGTACCTTGAGCCTACTATTCTGCAGGCTGGTTCACTTTCTTCTTCAGCCCCTTCCAGTCGGTGAATTCCACGACTTCGCCATTCTTGACGATGTCGAAGAATATTTTGTGGAATCCCAGGTGATCGGTGGGACTGTAGCTAAGTTCCATACCTCTGCCCAAGCCTACATCGAGGTTGTGAATCGACTCGAGAGCGTCGATGAACTTCTCACGAGTGACATCTTTGCCGGCTCGTTTCAATCCCTCTCCCCAGACGACAGCATCGATGTATCCGCGCAAGCTGACTGAGCCCGGTTTCTCATCGGGATAATACTGCTTGAGCGCTTTTTTGTATTTTTGAATCAGTGCCAGATCGCCTCGATCAACAGCCGGACAAATTTCCGTGATCAGCGTTCCTTCCGCATCTTTTCCCGCTCCTTTGATATAGGCTTCTTCGCTGGAACCGGAATTGATTACAAAGATGGGGAACCATTTCTGTTGGTGGGCTAACGTCACGGCCTTGATGCAAGGTGTATACACCGCTCCGAGAATAACCACGTCCGGATTAGCCTGTTTCACCTGGTTATATGCTTCTTCCAGGTTGTTGGAGTTGCGTGTATAGGCTCCGGCAGCGCAGATCTGCGCCCCGTGCTTTGCCAATCCTTCTTTAATGCCGTCGAGCTGGTCGACTCCATATGGGTCGTTCTGATAGATGACGGCGACTTTGCGAAGACCCACAGACCACAGCTTTTCGACGAGAGCATGTTGTTCGTCTTTGTATGCGGCGCGAGCATTGAAGACGTAGCGTTTGACAGGATCGCCGACGTAATGAGTGCCGGCATAGTGTCCGACGCACGGCACTTTATTGTTCATGCTCAGGGGAATGTATCTGGCTAAACACGTACTTCCGTATGCGCCTGTGATACCAAATGCATTTTGAGCCATGAGTTTTTGGAAACTGGTGATGGCTGTATCTGGTTCGTACTTGTCGTCCTCAGAGATGATTTTGATTTTGCGTCCGTTGATGCCGCCTTCGGCATTGATCGCGTCCATGTAGGCCTTGATGCCAATGTTTGTTTGTTTGCCACCAAACTCACTGGGCCCCGACAAAGCGTTGCTCGTTCCGATGACGATTTCACCGTCGGTTACCCCGCGCTCGGCCGAACTGGGGTAAGCCAGTCCAAGTCCTAACAGGGTTGCCACGATCATAGCTATTCCAGTTCTTGGCATTCTTCGCTCCTCTTAAGCTCCGACATAGACTACTAGACCGGTCGCCAAAATGTAGTGCCGGCTGCAATTTTTTTTTGATTCAATCCGAGTACGCCATTCAAAATTTGCGTGGAATTGCTCACGCGTTAGATTTGGGGCGGCCCCTACCCTCGATCGGCCGTCAGATCGAAATGTACCCACTTTGGCACTCAATTAGGCAATCTATGTTTTGTATTAATCAGCTCATACTAACCAATAGGTCAGTAAGCCCATGTGTGGCTGCGCGTTTTAGCCACCCGGTGGACAGGATGCTCGCTTTGGTTTCAGTAGGGTTTCGGAAGGCGATAGACATTGCCACTTTTGGAAGCAGCCTTGAGCAACCTGTCTATAAGCAGGATAGCGATTTTTGTTCATCACTACCTCCAAAGATCCGTCAAAAATTTGACGCTTGGTCATACCTTTTCGACCGATTAAGTAAATTCGACCCCCTTAAGTGGGGAGACTACGTACGTGGAATTCCCCGTCCAGCTTGGTTTTTCACAAATTACTCACACCAATCGGAATAATTGAATATACACCTCCAGAGGTGTGTCCAAACGCCCCATCAGACATATCACCGCCCACATCCAAGGTTGATATAGTCAACACGCCGGAGTCCCCAGCTGACATGGCAGATGCTATTTCCCCCCAACCTGATCCGGAGGCTCACGCTTCCAGCCTGTACCGATGGTCGGGTCCGCACGAGCAACGTGAAGTAAGAGAACCCGCGCCGGGAACGCCCCAGCGCGCAGGCGACGATGCTCGAGCCCGCCTTCAGGGCGATGCCGACCTTAGTAAACCTAATCATGGCCGGTTCGATTCGCGATCGCCCATAGATGTGAACTCTACCTACACAGTCAAACCAGATGATTGCTTGTCCACAATCGCGGCGCGCGTCATTCGATCCGAGGGCGGGCACGTAAATGCGGCTTCGATCAGAGCTGAAGTTAAGCATCTGGTCGAACTGAACCAAGATCAGTACAAGTCGCTTCGTCACAATCAAAATCGTATAGTCGATGGATGGCAACTGCGTCTTACTGATGGCAGCGAGCCGGCACCACGAGCACAGGCAATGCCGCGACCAGAAACCTCACGTGAGCCGGTGGTTCGTGTGGCACCAGAAGCGGTGCCCGACCGTCGTGTGGCGCCGCAGATACCGGAAGAGGCAGAGGCTGCACCGGTGGGACCGCGATTATTACCGCCGCCGCCTGAGGCGCGGGTGATGCCCACACCTCCTGAACTTAGACCTAGACCTTATTACCACGGTCGCGAGACTACGGAGCCTCGTCCGGCGCCTCGACGTGAACTGGAAGCGGCTCCGCTTCTGCCAAGACAAGAGCCACCTGCCAACCATGAAACCAGGGTTCCTCATCGACGCGCCTACGGTCCTGGAGAAGAAACGGCACCACCGCAGCCTCAGGGACGACGTCTAGACTATCCGCCACCGCAGCCTCAGGGACGACGCCTGGACTATCCACCACCGCCGCCGCGGGATGATCAAGGGCCGCCTATTCTCGGACCAATTCTCAAAGGAATCGGCACCGGTATCGAGAACTTCTTCAGATCAGTTTCCGATCGCAGAAACTTTTACATCAACCAAATGGATGCTGGTTATCAAGACAACGGATGCGTGCCCATGTCGTGGGCGATGGCTAATGCTGACTGGAACACCGGTCACGCGCCGACGCAGCGGGAAGCGGACTATTGGGTGAGCCAGGTTCCCAAAATCCGCCGCCAGTATCAGGGAGGCATACGCGGAATAGCAGTAAACCTGCACGAGAAAGCCGGACTCGAAACGAAAGCGTACGAAAACAACGGTCGTCGCGATCTGCTGGGAGATCTTGAAGCAGAGCTGAGCCAGGGGCATACTGCTATTTTGAGCATGCCCAGCGCCCAGGGTCACTATGCCTACATCGCCGGCATGTCGAAAGACAATCAAGGACACACAGTATTCATCATGGGTGATTCAGGAAGAAGAGCGCGTCAAGTAGTTAGTGAGCAGGAAATGAATGGATTCCTTCACGCTAGATTCGGTTTCGCAGCAATGTGGCGCAATGACGTCACTGCCGCCAGCAGCGTGGAAGGGACTGCCGCCAACAGAATGCAAAGGGCCATTGCCCAAGCGCAAGACGCTCAACGCGATAAGACCCTGCCGGCTACTCAATAGTATTGTCAGACGAGCATTGTCGGATTCTGTCTTATCGAGCGGATGACAACATCTGTATAAATCTATTTTTTGGCATCGCTGCTGTTGTTGAAATATTCATAGAAACCGCTTTGTCGAATAAGCTGCTGGGCTTCGACTGCGGCAGTGGCTGCTTTGCTTTCGTAGCGCCAATCGCTTGGTCCCTGTGCCATCTTCAGGATTGTCGGCCAAGGATAGTGGGGATGACGTTGATACATATTGGCGATGTGGCTGCCGGAACGCCCAAAGGCGACGGCGAGCATGTTTGCTTGATCTGGTGTCAAACGAGCTTTGTGATAGGTGGCATCGTAACTGAGTTCGCCGTCGTGACTTCCGTAGCCTCTGTGCAACTGTGTAACACCGAAACTGCTGTTGTAATCGCCTGGTGTGTTGGTAAGGTTGTTTTCGACGATGCCGACCGTGACAAGCCACTGCGGCGAAATGCCGAGCTGATATGCAACTGCAGCACCCACTAATGCTTTTTCAGCCCGGGTAAGATTCTGTATGTCTGGGCGGAATCCAAGTCGCGAGACCTCTGCTTCCAGTGCCGGCGGCAGCGGTCTTAAACTATCAGAGTATTTGGGACTCACAGCCTTGGCGAACAACTGCCGCTGTTCATCTGTCAAACCTCCTTCATTCGGTCCGAGCGGTGTCTCAGCTGGTGGCGTTGATCGCTCCCAGTTTGGTGGATGCCGTTTTCCATCTGGTCCTGTCGGCAGATCTGGAACACTTTTCCTCGGCGGTGGCTCATCAGGCGCATCGTCTGGATCATAGAGTGGATCGACGTTCTGGCGTGTTTCCGGAGCGTAGTTGGGAGTGTAGCGTGGCACCGCCCTGGGTCGAGCCTCTGGATATGCATATGGTTGGGGTCTTGGTTCCATGGCTCCGTAGGGGTACGCGTGCCCGTGGGGTCCACGCGCCATGCCCCATGGCAGGCGGTGAGGCACTATCCCCAGTGGCAGCGGGGCACCATAGAGCGTGTCCGGATTAGTGCTGTAGGGATATGCCTGACGCATGGGCACACCGTTAGGCGCAGGCGTGTTATCTTCCGGAACTATTATTCCGTTTGGCTCAAAGTAGCCAGGCGGATATCGTCTGGGTGTGGTCTCCAGTCCTGGCACGACTCGAGGAGCATCGGCGACCGGCGGAGTTCGAGGAATTCTCACTTCCAGGTCCGGTAGGCTTTGGCTGTACAAGTTGGTATTGGTTATTTGAGGCAAAGGCATGTCGAGTACGACAGGCGGCGTGCGCTTGTGCACCTGTGACAGGGGCAGTTGATCGATTGGCAGGCTGTAAAGGCTGTTCGGCGACGCCAATGTTTTCAGGGAAGAGATCTTGTCCGGCAAGATCGGGGCGCGGACTGATGTTTCAGGGTCCAGAGAGAGGCTTCGCGGCGGCGCCGTGGGTCGGCTTTCGGCGGCACGGATGTGTCCGAGATCCAATGATCTCGGGTGAACCTCCGCTTGAGGCGGTTCACTTGGAGAGAGTGGAACTGTTCCGACAACGTGACGTGGCGGAAGCTCGCCGCGAGTCGAGTTGCGATCGGCATTGTCGCTGAGGGGAAACACCCTGGGCTGAAGCCCCGTGCGATCGCGACCGCCAATAGGTATCGCATCCTGAAACGAGAGGCGACTGGCAGGAACCACATGTTCCGGCACACCAGATGTGGTGCTATCTATATGATTTGTTTCCGAGAAATACGGCATTTTGGCGTCGTCATGAATTTAATCCTGTAAAAGGATCCAATCGCCAAACGGCAGGGCGACCTGCGAATTGGAAAGGATCAAAATCTGGGGGGAAGAAGAGTGGTCAGCCGGAGCGCTAGACATCTGTCCTGGCGCTCCGGCTTCGTTCATTCAATTGGGGCAAGCGATTTGTCCGCTTGCGTGGGGGCAGAACCTCCATTGGTGGCTAGTACGGTGATCGGAGTCCGCTAATAAGCGGTGATTCGAAATCTCTTTTTAAACTGGTACACCTCCTGTGCTTGCCGGTTGCCATCTGAGTTTTAGACCTTTGCGTCTTTCGCTCAGGAACGCTTTTGTTTGGAAAAACAATCCGTAAAGTGTCGTGCTTGATCTCACCTCCCTGTCGTGATGGGATTACACCGGCGTGGCTAAGCCGGCGAGCGTTCGGCAAACTTTTTTCTAAAAGCTAGTTCGATGTAACAGCACCGACTGTACGAAGCATCTGCTTCGCGCTTAGTAAGCTGACTCTTTTCAGCATCGGTGCCTGATCCGAAGGCACAATCTTTTTCTGAGAATCGGATAAAGCGTTCGACACGCTCAAGGTAATAACTGGCGCCTCACAGATCTCCTTCTTTTCTCTGCTCGAGGCTACATGGGTAGGTGCTTTGCGCACTTCCGGGGGTGATGGTTGTCTCCTCTAATTCAATAGTGTTGATTGAATCAGGCGACATAGTTCCATCAGCGCTTGATAGTACTTGTGACAACCTGAAAACTTCGTGAAAAAAATCGACGATCTATATGCCCGTCTCGCATTTAATGAACTGGTCATGATGGGAATGTATAAATGTTATAACTGATGTGTTCCGTCTCTGTAGTCAAGTTATCGTGCGGGAGATAGCAATGCGATTCACACACGCGGCTCTGGTCGTGGCGCTTTCTATGTGGTTATTAGTCGGACCGGCCCTTGCCGAAACCGGAGTGTCAGACAAAGAGATCCTCGTATCTACTTTAAGCATGGTCACCGGTCCTGCCGAATTCTACGGACGCTTAACCAACATAGGCGTCGACTGCGCCTTCAACTCGGTCAACGATGCCGGCGGTGTCTACGGCAGGAGAATCAAATGCCTTCATCCTGATGACAAGTACGATGCCGACACAGCTATCACGGTGTTCAATCACATGTTGCAACAGGGCGTTTTTGGTTTCGTAGCCCTAGTCGGCAGTCCGACAATGGCCAAGTACATTCCGATGTGCCAGTCGTTTAAAGTTCCTGCTGTGGGTGCCTACTCCGCCCCCAACTTTACCTGCGAGCCTCCCAAGCGATATTTCTTCAACTCGCGTCTCAGTTATCGAGAAGAGATGAGAAGGATTATGGAAAAGCTTTGGACGGAAGCCAGAGCTCGTAAGATTGCCATCATTTATCAGAACGATTCATTCGGCGCCGATTTTCTGGAGTCAGGAAGACAATGGTTGTCTGAGCACGGTACCGAATTCGTGGCTGCCGGTTCATACCAGCGCAACGTCAACGAAGTCAAAGACGCAGTCAATCTGGTTAAAAACGCCAATCCTGATGCGGTTGTAATCGCGGCAGTGTACAAGCCTTCGGCAGAAGTGCTCAAGCTCTCTAAGGAAATTGGTTGGCATCCCCTCTTTGCCCTGAGCAGTGGATCCTGCATCGATGCCATGGTCGGTGAGGCCGGCACTGCCGGTGATGGCTATCCGGGTGCTGATGTAGCACCGCCTTATTCACGAACAGACCTGAAAGGAATCGTCAACTATCAGCAGGCGATGGCAAAGTATTTCCCCAGTGAGAAACCGACTCTCGTTGGATTGAAGGGCTACATCGATGCGCTCATTTTTGTCGAAGGATTGAAACGGGCCGGCAAAGATCTCACGCGAGAAAACTTCGTCACCGGTCTCGAGCGCATGCGGAATGTGGATCTAGGTTTGGGCAAGGGCATGGAACTGACTTACAGTCCCCAAGATCACTGGGGACTCCATAAGGTCTACTGGATAACCACCAAGAACGGATCCGTCATTCCTTTCGACTCGTGGAGCAAACTCGCCCTGAGTAAGTAACGATTTCCTCGAGGCTTACGAATCTTTTGGCTGTCTGAGCAGCAGCAATAGGATCACAGTTGCTGCCAGGGCGAAACCGCTGCCGGTGAGGAAGGTCGCGGCAGGTGAGACTTTGTCCCAGAGGGCACCGGCGATGATGCTGGCGGGCAGCAGGGTAACTCCGGTCGCCAGCGCTATTAATCCAAAGGCCGTGCCTCTTCGATCTTTGGGAACGCAGTCTGCCACCATGGCTGATAGCACGCCCTGGCTCATGCCCAGGTAGAGACCGTAGATGCCGAACAGTATCCATATGTGCCAGGCCGTGCCGGCGAAACCGAATCCGGCGTAGACGGCGGCATTCAAAACGAATGCGGCTGCGAGCAATTTGATCTTGCTGAACTTGTCTGACAGCGAGCCGAAGGGATAAGCCGAAGCCGCGTAGGTGACGTTCATTAGTATTACTGTGAGGGGAATCAATGAATTAGCGATTCCGACATTCTGAGCTCGCAGAAGCAAGAAGGCGTCGCTCGAATTTCCGAGGTTGAATACGAAAGCAGACCAGAAAATTATCCAGAACTTCGATCCTAGATCGGGAACCGTTCGCCAATCGATCGGAGGCTTCGCCGAGCCAGAGTGCGTTTTTGGTGGTTCCTTCAAACCAAAAATAAGGGTGAAAACCGCCAATACACCTGGCACCACCGCCACCCAAAAAACTGTGCGGAAGTCTGTGGCATTGCCAGAGATGATCACAAATGCAATGGCGGGACCGAGGCATGCCCCTAACGTGTCTAGCGATTGGCGCAGTCCGTAGGCGGCACCTCTGTTCTCGGGGGCGATGCTGTCTGCCACCATGGCGTCGCGAGGAGCGCCTCTGATGCCCTTACCGATGCGGTCGCCTGTTCTGGCTGCCACGACCCAACCGGCATTCTGGGCCAGGGCGAAAAGCGGTTTCATCAGGGTTGATAGTCCGTAGCCGGCTATCACAAGCGGCCTGCGCTCATGCATTCGATCGCTGAGCATCCCGGAAAACAGCTTAGTGATCGATGCCACCGATTCCGCCAAACCTTCGATCACTCCCACTGTAGTCAGGCTGGTTCCCAGAGTGGAAACGAGAAACATCGGCAGAACGCAATGGATCATCTCCGAACTCGTGTCGGTAAACATGGCTGCCAGACCGAGTATCCAGATGTTGGCGGGCATCGTCTTTAGCGACTTAAGATTCACGCGAACTCCGAGTTACTGGGAAGACTTGTCTGTCTCCAGCAATTCTAAGCGCTCGGCAACCGGAGCTGCTCACAGCAGTTGGGAACCAGGCGATGGATTTATTCATACGTCAAGAGCGAGAGCATACTTGCATCAGGCGCGGGAACGTCCCCAAACCAGTTCGAGCTCGTCCATCTGTTTCTTGAGAGTGCCTTTTTGCCGGCTATCGGAGCAGCCTCGGTGCTGATAATGCAGATGCCACCATTTGCGATGAGCGATCTTTCGCAGAGTCGAAGCTTCCATCGCGCACGCCTCATAAACTTCTTCGAGCTGCCCGGCCCGCTCCGCCTCAGAAACTTCGTCAGCCTCGTCGGCGACTTCGCGATAAGAGCTGAAATCGTCTGGAGTGATATTCTGGCAGCCCTCAGCGAAGCACCATCTAAGTCTGAGCACAATAGCCGGATGAACCTTCGAGAGGTCGGCGCTCATCGCGTCTTCGCGGCGGTTGGCTTTTTCTGGATAGAATTCGACTCGGCCGGTTTGCGTCCACCTATCTGTCTGTTCGAGCGGATTGACGGCATCGTCTTTGTACACCAGGAAGTAGCCGTTGAAGGATGTAATCAGCATGTCGAACAAGTCGTTGCGAATGCGCGCCCAGGCATGGGCGGAGAGGCGCTTGCACAAGGCTGATTCGCAGTCGGCAAGGGCGAAATCGAGTACTTTGATGGCATTGACCATTTTGAAGACCTCGGGCTTTTCAGCGCCGTCATTGAGCCGGCGCCAATATTCATTGATGTCCGAGATAGTCAGTTTTCTGCGTCTGTCTGATGTTGCCATGGTTTCCACTCCTATAACCCCGCTTATACCCATTCTTGAGGTTGTCAAAACCACCGGTCCGTCAGCCATACCTGGCTATTGACCGACAATTTTGGGGTACCCGGCTGCTACAGTCTCGAAGACCTCTACGGCTAGATAGTGGCTGCGACAGGCTTTTGTTCCGATTAGTCGGTATGATTTGACATGCTCTGTCTCGCCCCGCCGGCGATTAGCACCCCGCCGGCGATTAGGTGCCCGCCGGTGATTAGCACCCGCGGCGATTAGCGCCCCGCCGGCGATTAGGTGCATATTTAGGCAGTGTCTTAGTTAGCGTACAGAATTTGATTTTTATACGTTAACTGCCACGGAATTTCCAAAATCATGTCGTGCTTAACGTACTGAATGGCACTTTTGTACGCTAAGTATGACATTCTATTTCGAGGGCTTTTTGTAAGCCACGGCGCTGACGGCGCGATTATTCAGACCTCGCGGCGGGCAAAAAACAATAGACCCAGCAGGTAGGCAGGTTCCATGAAGCTCTCATCTGATTTCGATGTGTCCAAGGCGGAAGACGGCCGCATGCTTGTGTTGGCCGACAAATACTCCGCGTCGTTCGTCGAAGGTGTCTGGCACCGCAAGATTCTCTTCCGCCCGGAAGAGATACGCGACGACTTTGAAACAGTCGAGAACCCTAAAGAAGCCAAGCGCATTCATGACGAAGCAGTCAAAGCCCTGAATCTTATATAGATGAATTAGCCGCTTTAGATAAAATCAGTCGCGACGCGAAGAACAGGCGGCTGTATATGCAATGTGGTCTAAGGATATACAAGTCTGGTTCCATCCATCGCCCACGAACGATGCCTGGAGCAAATAAAATTCGACCGCTTGATCGCCCATCCAGAAAGTCTCATGGCCGGCTGTGCTACTCGACTACTATCGTTATCGGCCGTTCGGATATTATCAATATATCTATTTCGGTGCTTAGGGATATCCGCTCTGGCTCTGCTTATGCAAAGGTCGGCCTGGATTGTAGGCCCGGACCTTAGCAACAGCGGGCGTGTTTGAAGACGTGCTTAACGCAGGCGATATGCGGCTTTCAAGTGAGCAAGCTTAAATCAAAATCGGGGTACTTCTCAGTGCCGGAAGGGCTTGGTACATTGGTGAATGTAAACGGTGAGCGGTTCGAATTCGGAGCCGCTTTGAGCCGAGGGGCTTTGCGGAAACGGCAGGTTAGCGCTTGACCGGAAACGCCAGCAAGTAGCCCGCCCCACGTGAAGGACTGGCTGAAGCGTGAGGAAATACTGAGCCTGTTCGCAGCAGGCAGCCAGGCAGTAGCATAAACATCGCCGCGAGTGCAAATTCGGGCGATGTTTTTGTTTTGAGGTTGTTTTAGGCGAGATTCCGCCTTGTTCTTGGCGCCATTCGAGAGTGTTTAGGCGTGACTCAGGGCGTGGTTCCGGCGCGATGGTAGAATGAAGGCGCAAAGTACTCCGCTGCTGCCGACGGCAGCCAATCATGGCGTCTTTTTGACTCAAAAGAATTCAATCAAAACAACCAGGCTAGCCAATGGGGCACGCATAATCACGGAAGTGGTCGATCAGGTTTATTCAGCCTCGATCGGTGTATGGGTCGATGTAGGATCCCAAGACGAGACTCCGGAAAACAACGGTGTTTCCCACTGCCTCGAACATATGCTCTTCAAGGGCACCAAGACAAGAACTGCCCAGGACATCGCTCAAGAGATAGAAGATGTAGGGGGAACCCTTGGTGCGTCCACAGGCAAAGAGAACACCTGTTTTTACGGGCGTGTTCTCGGCGATGAGCTGCCCATTGCCGTGGATCTCACTTTCGACATGCTTCTCAATGCGACGTTGACACAAGAGGATCTCGATCTCGAACGGCAAGTGATCTTGGAAGAGATCAAAATGTACGAAGACGATCCCGAAGACTTCGCCCACGAGACATTGATTTTGAACGTCTGGCCCGAGCATCCGCTCAGCCGCCCGATTACAGGAACAGGTGAGAGTGTCAGCGGCATTACAGACAAGATGTTGCGCCGGCACGTCGATGACTATTACACACCTGAACGGTTCATCATATCTATCGCCGGCAACTTCGATGAGGCGGCGACGATCAAGCAGATTACTGATTTGATCGAGAAAATGCCTGCCGGTAAGCAGGAGCGTCATATCGAACCTACTCGGGTCAAAAAGTACAGCGCCGTCAGGCATAAAGATAACGAGCAAGCTCACATCTCGATTGCTACAGATGGAGTGGGAATTAGCGATGACCGTAAATACGCAGTCGCGATTCTCGATCTGTGTCTGGGTGGAAACGTGTCGTCGAGACTGTTTCAGGAAGTTCGGGAGAAACGCGGTTTGGTCTATACCATCAACAGCTTCAGAGAAAGCCATCAGGATGGTGGCTTATTTGGTGTCTATGCCGGATGCAGCCCTAAACACGTAAAGCAGGTTCTCTCCCTGATTTCCAAAGAGTTGAAGCGGACGAAGAAAGAAGGTTTTTCCAAAGAGGAGATCGCTCGGGCCAAAACTCAACTTCGTAGCGAACTGCTTTTAGGACTGGAGTCGATGCGCAGCCGCACCTCTCGTAACGCTTATAGCGAGCTGTATTTTGGCCGTCAAATGACAGTCGATGAGATTTGCGCCGAAGTCGAACGAGTAGACGGAGAGGCTGTTCGCGATCTGGCCAATCAGTTGTTATTGTCTGACACCATTTCGTTTGTCGTCGTCGGACCACGCCCTGAGTTGGATGAGACATACGAGTTGACCTGCTAATTTTGGGGTCTGGCACTTCGAACTAAAGAATCTCGATTGCACATGGGGGAAAGATGAATAAAGTAACTCTGAAAGTACGAAAATTGGCGCATTGCGTTTCCCTGCCTAAATACGCCACTACTGGCTCTGCGGGAATGGACCTCACAGCTGCCATCGAGGCTGATATCGTTCTCGAACCGGGCTCGCGCACCCGCGTTCCTACCGGCATCGAAATCGAGATTCCCATCGGCTACCAGGGTCAAGTGGTTCCCCGATCCGGATTGGCTGACCGTGCCGGAATCAGCTTGACTAACTGCGTCGGCACCATCGACTCCGATTATCGCGGCGAAGTGCAGGTTCTCTTGATCAACCACGGCAACCAGCCGTTTACATTCAAACGGGGAGAGCGCATCGCTCAACTTGTGATTATGCCGGTTCCGGCAGTGGAAATCGTCGAAGTCGAAGACCTCAACGATAGCGCCCGCGGCGCCGGTGGCTTCGGCTCCACCGGTTCGCAATGGCAGACACAAGACCGTAAGCAAGAGCAAAAGGTGTAGCAGTCTGCGTTTTGACGGAGGCGCAACGGTGCAGACAGAAACGGCAATAATAAGGATTGTAATCGCCGGAATCAACGGGCGCATGGGGAGGGCGAGCGCGTCAGCTATCGCTCAACATGCCGGTTTTGAGCTCGTGGGAGCCTTCGGAAAGCCAGATGCTACATATCGTGGCAAATCCGTGGCTGAACTGACTGGCTCGGCGAACGGGGGATCCGCTGGTATACTTGTCAGCAACGGATTTTTAGATTCTTTGGCTGGGGCCAAGCCGGACGTTCTCCTGGACTTTACCCACGCTGAAGTTGCTGTGCAAAACGCCGTCACGGCGCTCGAGCACGGAATCCGTCCTGTGATTGGCACGTCAGGCATCACTCCCAAGCATTCCGAGGAGATCTCGAAATTAGCGGCAGAGAAGAAATTAGGAGCGCTCGTCATCCCCAACTTCTCGATTGGGGCCGTTTTGATGATGGAGTTCGCTCGCCAGGCGGCAGCCATGTTCTCGCACGTGGAGATCGTTGAGATGCACCACCCCGGCAAGAAAGACGCTCCATCAGGTACGGCGATGCATACAATCGCGAAAATCGCCGGCAACGGTGGTCCCTTCAACCCTGCCGAAGTGCAAGAAACCCAGCTTTTACCAGGCTCCAGAGGCGGTACCGGTCAAGGGGGAGTGAAAGTTCACTCGATAAGACTGCCGGGATTGATTTCGCATCAAGAAGTGATATTCGGCGGTGATGGAGAGCTTCTCACCATCAAGCACGACAGTTTCAACACCAACTGCTTCGTCAAAGGAATCATGCTTTCCCTAGAATCAGTGATGAAACTCGATCGTCTGGTTGTCGGACTTGATGCGCTTTTGCCCCTGGCAGAGAAAAAGTCTGCTTGAATAGTAGTAAACAAAACAGTAAACAAAACAGATGAAGATCAAAGTCGGAGGTAACTAGATATGGCAGCCAAACCCATCAATATCGCGATTCTCGGTGCGACGGGACGGGTCGGGCAAGAGTTGCTCAAGGTTTTAGCGGAACGAAAGTTTCCCATCAACGAGTTGAAACTTCTCGCCAGTGCCAGATCTAAGGACCAGACTATCGAGTTCGAGGGTAAACGCATCGCTGTTCAAGAGCCGTCCGCTGAGGCATTCGCCGGCGTCGACATCGTCCTTGCTTCTGCCGGTGAAGCGATCAGCCGTGAAATGGCGCCTTTGGCTGTGGCTCAAGGTGCATGCGTTATCGACAACTCCAATGCTTTCCGTATGGATGAAGGCGTTCCTCTGGTTGTACCGGAAGTGAACGGACACGTCCTCAAAAATCACAAAGGCATTATTGCTAACCCTAACTGTTCCACAGCTCAACTGGTTCCTCCGCTCAAACAGCTGCACGAGCTGGCTGGATTGAAACGGGTGATCGTCTCGACATATCAATCGGTCAGCGGCGCCGGTAAAGAAGCTATGGATGAACTCGAGCAGCAGACCAGAGCACTGGTAAATGGAAAGACGCACGAACCTCAGGTCTTCCAGAAACAAATTGCCTTCAACCTCATTCCTCATATCGATAAGTTTCTCGATAATGGTTACACCAAAGAAGAGATGAAGGTAGTACTTGAAACCCGCAAGATTCTCGAACTGCCCGATCTGCCCGTAACCTGCACCGCTGTCCGTGTGCCGGTTTCCATCAGTCACAGCGAGGCGGTCACTGTCGATCTCGCCCGTAAAGTGAGCGTCGCTCAAGTACGAGAAGCATTTGCCGATAGCCCTATCATCGAAGTTTGGGATCAGCCTGAAGAAGGAATTTATCCCACCCCTCTCGATGCCGCCGGTCAAGACCCTGTCTACATCGGACGCATTCGTATCGATACGTCTTCGGAAAACGGCATCAACTTCTGGGTAGTCGCGGACAACCTTCGCATAGGCGCTGCACTAAATGCGGTGCGAATCGCGGAGTACCTCGTCGAGCACAATCTGCTGCGCCAGAAAGTGGCACACTGATAGCTGCAGGCGAAAGGAGCAAGTATGATTCGAACTAACGAACCGCCTTTCGGCAGACTTCTGACGGCGATGATTACACCGTTCGATGACCAGAAGCGCATCGATATGCCGGCAGTGACAAAGCTGACTGAGCATCTGATTTCGACCGGCACTAAGACTCTGGTTGTGGCAGGAACCACCGGAGAGAGTCCGACTCTCGACGAGGCAGAAACACTCGCTCTTATGAAAGAGGTGATCAAGGCTTCTGCATCGAGAGCACGCATCATTCTCGGAACTGGTTCCAACTGCACCGCCAAGGCTGTGAGAATGTCACAAGAAGCGGAACAGTCCGGCGCAGACGGTGTGCTAGTGGTGGCACCGTATTACAACAAGCCCAGCCAAGAAGGAATGATTCAACACTTCGAGGAAGTGGCGAAGGCGATTCACATACCACTGATTGTCTACAACATTCCTGGACGTACGGGCGTCAATATTCTGCCGGAAACCATTGTCGAAATGGCTCAGCGCTGCCCTAACATTCACGCTGTCAAAGAGAGCAGCGGCAATGTGGACCAGGTGGCGGAGATTGCCGCTCACTCGCGAGAAGAGTTTCGCATCTACTCGGGTGACGACTACCTGACCCTGCCGTTTCTATCGGTAGGTACTTCGGGCGTCGTCAGCGTTGCCAGCCATTTGGCCGGGCGGCGGATTAATCGCATGATGGAAAGCTTCTTTGAGGGCAAACTGGAAGAAGCGCGCAAGTTGCACTACGAGCTATTGCCTCTGTTCAAGGGGATCTTCGCGGCG
>Ga0206838_10121_pt1 | contig 24162 bp, 21 predicted proteins | sample Alteio_BWOrgCont_26_FD_152879 | JGI IMG/M metagenome (GOLD analysis project Ga0206838, IMG submission 152879) | Enriched cells from forest soil in Barre Woods Harvard Forest LTER site, Petersham, Massachusetts, United States -... | ecosystem: Environmental > Terrestrial > Soil > Temperate forest >...
CTCAGGCGCAAGTTCTGGTGGCCCTCCAGAAGCGGTTTCGTTGCGGTCCATGAATTCATTGTCGCGCGGGCTGCCCAATTAGCGCATCGTGAGCCGTTAAAATTGATCTATGACCATCTCCGCTGAGGATCGCGCCCGCAAAATCAAAATCATCATTTTCGACGTGGACGGCGTGTTGACCGACGGCAGCATCTGGATTATTCCCGCGCCCGTTGCTGCCGAGGGCGGAGTCGTGTCAAAGATGGTTGAGGCCAAGGGCTTCAGTGCGCACGATGGCGCAGGCATTTCCCTGGCGCGGCTCGGCGGCCTCAAGTGCGGCATCATCACCAAACGCATCAGCGAAACGGTGGCCATACGCGCCCGCGACCTAAAGCTCGAGTTTGTGTACCAGGGGCAGGCTTTCAAGATGAAGCCCATCCGCGAGATCGTCGAGAAGGAAGGCGTGACCCTCGACGAGATTTGCTACGTGGGCGATGACGTGATCGATCTGCCGGTTATGCGCCACTGCGGGTTCGCTGTGGCCGTCGCCGACGCCAGAGATCGCGTGAAGGCCGAGGCGCACTATGTGACCCCGAGCCATGGTGGCCGAGGCGCCGCGCGCGATGCCATCGAGTTCATCCTCAATGCCAAGGGCGTGCTCGACCAGTGCGTCGAAGCGATGATCGACGAGAGCAACCCAATTTCACCGTCGATGGACATCGGCAAAGGCGGAGATTTGAAATAGTTCACGGAAAGAGAGAACTTATGACCGGATTTGAGCGGCTCCAAGCGTGGTATGCAGATCACTGCAACGATCTTTGGGAGCAATCCTACGGCATAAAAATCTATACGCTCGATAATCCAGGCTGGACGGTGGAAGTTGATCTAAATGAAACTGACCTTGAAGGGCGCGAATTTGAGAAAATCTTCACTGAAAGGTCGGAAGACGATTGGTTGTTTGCTAAGCGCGAAGAGATGAAATTCAAAATTGCATGCGGACCAGGAAATCTTGATGAGGCCATGGCAATGTTCTGCGATTGGGCAGATAGCCGACCTCCCGAACCTGAGACCCAGACTCCGGAATGAGCCCGCGAAGCGGGCAGAAGATGGTAGCCCCAGGCGCGAGCCTGGGGAATAATAGCCATAATTGAGTCACAGCCCCCGGAGGGGGCGTAAGAATGGCGCACACCTACACTCACCTGCTTACGCATGTGGTGTTTTCTACCTCCGAACGCGCGCCTTTCCTATCCGACGCAATTCGCGCCAACGTTCATGCCTACATTGGAGGAATTCTGCGGGAACTGCGCGCAGCGCCAATCGCAATAGGTGGGACCGCCGATCATGTTCACATCATGGCGAGCCTTCCCGCAGAGTTGGCGATTTCCGATTGCATGCGTGTAGTGAAAACCAATTCATCCCGATGGTTGAAAGAAAAATGGCCCGAGCGGCATTCATTTGCGTGGCAGCAGGGATACGGAGCTTTCAGCGTCAGCGAGTCGAATCGAGCAGCCGTGATTCACTATATTCAGGATCAGGCGCGGCATCATCAACGGGTCTCGTTTCACGATGAATTCATTGCATTACTAAAAAGACATGGAGTTGAATTTGAGGAACAATACCTTTGGCGATGATCTTCTTTCGCCCGCTTCGCGGGCTGACTCTGCGGTGACTGCGGCCCACCCCAGGCTTGCGCCTGGGGCTACTTTCTCGCGCCCGTTTCGCGGGCTTCTGACTGCGGATGCAAGAGGCTCTTCTCGTGATATCTGATTCCTCGCTTAAGAAAGCCGTCGTCCTGCTGAGCGGCGGACTCGACTCCGCTACCGTGCTTGCCATCGCGCGTGCCCAGGGCTACGAGACCTACGCGCTTTCGTTTTCCTATGGGCAGCGCCACGCGTGGGAGCTTGAGGCTGCAAAGCGCGTCGCCGCATCGATGGGTGCTGCGCGACATCGCATCGCCACTATCGACTTGCGCGTATTCGGCGGATCGGCGCTCACCGCGGACATCGACGTGCCTAAGGGCCGTGTGCCAGACGAAATGTCGCACGGCATTCCAATCACGTATGTGCCCGCGCGAAACACGATCTTTCTCTCGTTTGCGCTGGCGTGGGCTGAAGTGCTGGTCGCGAGCGATGTGTTCATCGGCGTCAACGCGCTCGATTACTCCGGCTACCCTGACTGTCGGCCTGAATTCATTGAGGCCTACGAGAAGATGGCCAACCTTGCCACCAAGGCCGGTGTCGAGGGCTGCCAGCATCTCAAGATACATACGCCGCTTATCGCGATGAGCAAGGCGCAGATAATCGCAAAAGGACTCGAGCTTGGAGTGGATTACGCACTTACCAGCAGTTGCTACGATCCCGGCCCCATCGGCGCTCCGTGTGGCGCGTGCGACTCGTGTCTGCTGCGAGAGAAGGGTTTCAGCGAAAATGGAATTGAGGATCCGTTAAAAGCTGATAACTGACAACTGATCACTGACAACTATCTTTATGTATTCCGTTAAAGAAATCTTCTACACATTGCAGGGCGAAGGTGCACAGACCGGTCGCGCCGCGGTCTTCTGCCGCTTTGCGGGGTGTAATCTCTGGACGGGGCGCGAGGCTGATCGCGGATCGGCGATTTGCAAATTTTGCGATACAGATTTTGCCGATACGAACGGACCCGGCGGCGGAAAGTTTGCTTCGGCGGATGAGTTGGCGAATGCTGTTGCCGAAAAGTGGCCCGCGGCAATACCGCGAGGCAAACCCTACGTTGTGTGCACCGGCGGCGAGCCATTGCTGCAACTTGATGCGCCGCTGATTGCCGCGCTGCATGCACGCGGATTTGAGATCGCCGTCGAAACCAATGGCACCATCGCCGCGCCAACGGGGCTCGACTGGATCTGCGTGAGCCCCAAGGCCGGCGCGCCGCTCAAGCAAATAACCGGTCATGAATTGAAGCTGGTTTACCCGCAGCAGGGCGGGGAACCGGAGCAATTTGAGGCCCTGAATTTCAGCAACTTCTTTTTGCAGCCGATGGATGGACCTGTGCGCGAAGCCAACACCAAGCTCGCTCTCCAATACTGTCTTGCGCATCCGCGCTGGCGGATTAGCCTGCAAACGCACAAGCTGCTCGGCATTCCCTAGTCCCTGATGCCTGGTCCCTCAGTCCCTGCCTTCCGCTTTTCCGCTTCCGCGAGCCAGCCGCGCTTCAGCTTCTCTGCGGGAATGCTGGAGAGATACGGCTTCACATCGAGCACCGGTGTGCCATCGAGCATGTCCACACCGCGAACCCGTAGAGTCACGCCTTCGATGCCCAGCAATTCGACTACCGTAAGACCTATCGGATTCGGTCTTCGCGGCGAGCGCGTGGCAAAGACTCCGTGTGGGCGGCCTTCGTCGGTGGGCGGAGTGGCGATCAGATCGTAATCAGTGGCGCGATCGAAGACCCAGAGCACATAGAGGTGCGAGAAGCCTTCAATATCTTTGAGCCCCGGCTCAAACTCGCGCAGAAATTCGATTGCGCCCTCGGCTTTGTGCTCTGCTCCCAGGCCCTTGGGAATTTTGGATGTCTCGGCAAACGGGCTGCGAATATAGGCGATGGGCTGTGGCGTGAACATGGGTTCATCGTAACGCTTCTGCCGCCGACGAGTGGGCAGAGGTGGGATCCGCAAGAGGCCCGGGCCTAAAGGCCTGAAGCTTTTCTGTTCTTAATTCAGAGGCCTGAAGGCCACTGCTCCCTCCGGGTTTCAGGGGCTAAAGTGTCTGCGTGAGAACTACAGAAGGTACTTGTAATCCTCATCAGTTTTGGGCGACAAGTGAGTATGTCGCGATTCAAGGTTTATAGCCCGGATCAGGCGTATTTGCTTCCTCCGAGCCTGCGGGATGAGTTGGGCGCGGACCACCTTTGCTTCTTTGTCCGCAGAGTGATCGAGCGATTGGATATGAGCGTATTTGAACGCAGCTACAGTGCCGAAGGCGGCGAGCTTTACGCGCCTCAGTTGATGCTTGGGGTGTGGCTTTACGCTTACGCGTTGGGCATCACCAGCGCGCGGCAGGTGGCGCGGCGGCTGGTCGAAGACCTGGCCTTCCGCTACCTGGGGGCCGGCGAGCGGGTGGACAACTGGGCGCTGAGTGCGTTCCGCCGCCGTCATCGGCGGGCGCTGAACGACGCTTTTACGCAGGTGCTGGAGTGGGCGCAGTCGCAGGGCAAGGTGAAGCTGGGGCGGGTGGCGATCGACTCGACGCGCATTGGGGCCAACGCCAGCCGCGACAAGATCGACACCGAGCAGGCGCTGCGCTCGACGCGCGCCGCGCTGCGCCGGCAGGTGCGCCAGTGGCAGAAGCAGGCCGACCGCGACGACCAGGAGCCGGGCGGGCTGGAAGTGGCTATCGGCGAGCTGAACCAGGCCCTGGCCGAGATGCCGCGGCGGCTGGAGAAGCTGAACAAGAGTGGGTTGAAGAAGCTGTCGCGGACCGATGAAGACGCGCGTTTTCTGCGCAGGCGCGGCGGATTCGTGCTCGGTTACTCGGCCGAGATCGCCGTCTCCGACGATCACTTCATCGTGGCCCAGCGGGTGACCCAGAACGCAACCGACAACGAGTCGCTTGTGCCCATGGTCGAACAGGTGCAACAGCGCTGCGGCGCACCACCCGGAGCGGTGCTGGCCGACAGCGGATTCTTCTCCATCGACAACCTCAAGCAGTTGGAACAACGCAACATCGATGCCTACATCCCGGACTCCAACATGGCGCAAGCCCTCAACCTGGGTACGCGTTGCCGCACACGGGCCTGCCATCCGGCACATCGCCGCATGAGAGCCAAGTTGCGATCTCCGGACGGACAGGCCGCCTATGCGCGGCGAAAAGCCATCGCCGAGCCGCCTTTCGGAGTTTTGAAACAACAACGTGGAATGACTCAATTTCGCACTCGTGGATTGAACAACGTAGGAAACGAATTCACTCTGGCCAACCTGGCCTACAACATCACAAGACTGTACGCGCTGCGAACAGCCTGAACGCAAACTTCAACCGCGATCCACACATTCTGATTCAAGATCGCAAATTAACCGGGGCTCAAAGCCGTTCTCACGCAGACACTAAAGCCCCTGAAATTAGATTCGCGCACTATTGGCACGGCTAAAGCCATGCCCTTTCAAAGCAGGATTGAGGGTGGCCGCTATAGGTTCCCCTTGTTCATCTCGCCGGCCAGGTATTCTGAGGCGCGCATCGAAAGCGACAGAATCGTCATGGTTGGGTTCTGCCAGCCACCGCTCGTAAAGCTGGCGCCATCCACCACGAACAGATTTTTGTGGTCGTAGCTCTGGTTCCACTTGTTCAGCACGCTTTTCTTTTTGTCGTCGCCCATTCTGCAGGTGCCGATCTCATGAATGCTGTAGCCCGGCGGGTTGGGTACTTCATTCTTTGAGAGCACTTCGAACCCCGCGGCCTCGCACAACTCGCAGCCAACAGCCACGGCATCTTTGGCCATGTTGTATTCGTTGTCGGTGTATTTGGTATCGATATGCAGCACGGGAATACCCCACGCATCGACCTTATCTTTGTTGATGCGCACGCGGTTCTCGTAGCGGCCCAGAACTTCGCCCATGATGGTCATGATGAAGCCGCTGCCGTAGTACTCTTCGAGCTTTCTCTCGAGCTCAGCGCCGTAGGTGGCAAAGTTTCGCGCGCCCAGAGGGCCGGTCATGCTGGTGGTATTGAACGCGTAGCCGCGCAAAAAATTGTCACTTTTTGTGTCGATATTGCGGAAGCGCGGCACAATCGCACTGCCGCCCATAATTTTTTCTCCCTTGCGATTGCGCGCTTCAGGCACTGATGCGACCACGCCCGCACCGTAAATCTGGTCAGTGAGGTAATGGCCCAGCACGCCGCTCGAGTTGGCCAAGCCGGAATTGAGCAGTAGCCGCGTGCTTTCAAGCGTGCCCGCGGCCAGCACTACCACGCGCGCCTTCACGTTCATCTCGCGGCGCGTAATGCGGTCAACAAAGTTGCAGCCGTTCGGCAGCCCCGTGTTTTTGTCTACGGTAATTTCGCGTACCACCGCATTGGCAATCGAATTCAGATTGCCGGTTTGCTCGGCGTCAGGCAGCAACAGGTTGACCGAGCTGGCGAGGCCGTTCACGCCCAATGCGCGGCGCTGCTTGCACACAGGAATGTTGCGCGGTGTGGCGGCGTTGATGAAGCGCTGCATCGATGGCGTCCACAGATCGTTGTCGAGAATGAATGCGCCATCGGGCATCTGAGCCGGCCCGTCGAGCGCGCCGGCGACGCGGAAGATGCGCTCCACGCGCGAGTAGTAAGGTGCGAGATCTGCGTGGCTGATGGGCCAGTCTTCGCCGAAGCCGTCATGCGATTTGCATTTGAACTCGTAATCGCTCAGGCGGAACGATTGCCGCGACCAGAAGAGCGAACGCCCACCAAAGAGCCGCACCCGCACCCAGCTATAGGGCTTATCGGGCTCAATGGTGTACGGAACCTCCTGCTCGTCGACCCACACGTTTGCGTTGAACTCGTTGGCCTGGGCGATGTGCTCGACGTGGCCTGGCGGTCTGAATCCGCGATACGGCAGCTCGCTCGCCGACATCCGCTCGGCATTGCGAGTGATGTCGGCAACCGGTCCGGCGTTCAGCATGAGGCATCGAGCGCCGGCCTCGGTGAGGATTTTTGCGGCCATGCCACCCGAGTGGCCGGAGCCGATGATCAATACGTCGTGGATTTCATTCATCATAGTCATCGCGAATAAACCGGCATGGCCTGCCCGGTTTTAGGAACCGCAAGCACGTGTGGTTGCGTGTGCGCATATGCGGGGTTCATTCCGTATACGTCCGGCTCAATGGGCAGCCAGTAAACGTCCACCTCGGTGCTCGGCTCTGCGCCAACTGATGGCACTTCATTCCACGCTTTTGAATTCACGGTGGCGCTGCGAATGTCGTCGTGGGCAATGTTGATGAAATCTGCGTGCGGCTCAGCCGGCGCATGGTCGTTCATCCACGTGCGTAGCCACGGCTTGATCAATTCGCCGGCCTCGTTGTCATCAAGCTTCGCAAAAGCAGTTTTGTATTTGGCCTGCGCGCTTTGTTCGAGCCAGTCGAGACCGCCGGAGTAGATCTTTTGGTGCGGTTCGGGTGAGCTGCCGATCAGGAAGTCAAGGAACATGGGAGTCTCTGCTTTCACAGCGCCGGGCTTGCCGTTCAATGGCGGCAAAAGAACGTCGCTGAGGCGCGTTAGCGTGCGCATCTGCAGCGGGGTAAAGAAAGTGAGCTCGGCGTTGGCCACATGATCGGCCAGTTCGGTGACGGGAATGGGAGTGCGGGAGTTCAGCCCCGTCATCCAGGGCACGGGTGCAGGCGGTGGCAGCGTGGGGTCGCTGACACGTTGTTGCTGGGCAAGAGCCGCTTTACCGGCAACAAAAAATGAAATGAGGGCGCGAACAAAATCACGTCGCTTCATGGCCTCTCCTGAGGGAACAGTCAATTCTCAAAGAACCAATCCACGCTACACGGCGAATGCGGGGTGCGTCTACTGGTAGCTGGACTGGCCTGCAATGTCTTGGAGATTGGCGGCAAGGTTTTTCGGAAGATAGTTTTGTAAAAGGGCACGACCAAAGTCACGCCCTGTTACAGGACCACTCATAAAACCGGTTCTAGCCAGCCCTGTCTTGCGCTGGCCGGGTCCGGATTTGAGCGCATCGGCAATAGCTCCCCAACATCTAAAATTGAAAATCAATCGAAGCGGTCGACCTCGTAGATGGAGGTAACGAAACATGCAGGCAGCGGTAGTAAATGTTTTAGGCGAAGCACCAAAGTATCAATCGTTCCCTGATCCCGAGGTTCAACCGGGCGAGGTTCTCGTCAAGGTTCGCGCGGCGGGCCTGCACCAGGTGGTGAAGGCCATTGCCAGCGGCGCTCATTATTCGAGCGGCGGCGGGCTGCCGGCCGTTCCCGGGGTCGACGGTGTGGGGAGGTTACCTGATGGCCGTCGGGTCTACTTTGGAATGCTGCGCCGCCCGTGGGGGACGATGGCCGAGTTCGCCGCCGCGCCCGTCAAAATGTGTACTCCGGTGCCTGACGGGCTCGACGACGTTCGTGCCGCGGCGATTGCCAACCCCGGCATGTCAGCCTGGGTCTCAATGCAGAGGGCGGAGTTGGGGATCGGCGAGACGGTGTTGATTCTGGGCGCGACAGGAGTGGCTGGGCAGCTTGCCATCCAAATCGCGCGGACATTGGGTGCGAAACGGGTGATCGCCGCTGGGCGCAACGTGGCAGCTATCTCTGGCTCCAACGTCGACGCCGTGATCGGCCTTGCAGAGCCCGAGGAGGCCATCTCTGAGGTACTTGGCAAAGAGGTTGCCAGCGGAATCGATGTGGTGATTGATTATGTCTGGGGCCGTCCTGCAGAGCTGACGCTCGAAGCCCTGGCTAAAGGGTTCAAAGCCACCGCAACCCATGCCACGCGGTATGTTGAGGTCGGCGCGATGGCTGGCCGCTCCATCACGTTGCCGGCTGAGGTGTTGCGCGCCGTCGACCTGACGCTGAAAGGCAGCGGATTTGGCGCGGCCAAGATCGACGTCATCTTTGCCGCAATTCCGAAACTGTTTGAACAGGCTGCAGCCGGCAAGCTGACCATCGACGTGGACCCGGTGCCGTTGGCAGAGGTTGAATCCGTTTGGAACCGGGTGGAAAAGGGTCGCCGGATCGTTTTGACAATCTGAAAACATGCACCTCGCTCAACCCAAGCTTGAACGGAGCACCTCGGCTCGACGGAATTCCTGGCTCAAAAAGCCTTTGACTTCAGTAATATTCCTCGAATTAGCCTCGTGACCGGGAACACTTTCGGGGGGTGCCGGTGTCTAAGAAGATGGGGCGTACGAATAGTTTGGCAGCCAAAACAGGAACTGCCAGCCACCGCGCGCCTCGGATCAGCATTACCGCGTGGTCGAAACTGGCCATCCGGGCAAACGCAATCGAAAAGGTTTAGGTTCAATGCGAGCCAAACTTGGCCGATTTGCGGTAAGGTGGGAGACACTGACTCGCAGGCGGACCTCACCATGGGCAATATTGCCAGCGCGCTGACGCTACAGACTGAAGAGACGGCTCTCATTGAAGAGCTCCGAGCCGGCTCAGAGGAAGCGTTTGCGTGGCTGATCTCGCGCTACCATCAACCGATTTACTCGTTGCTCGCACGTACCGTGCGGGATCGCGCCGACGCTGCCGACCTCACGCAAGAGGTCTTCATCAAAGTCTTCAAGGGTGTGAGTGGGTTCCACGGCGAGTCTTCGTTGCGCACGTGGATTTATCGAATCGCGCTGCGTGAGGCTTCGAACCAGCGGCGTTGGTGGGCACGGCACAAACAGAACGAGATCGGGATTGAGCAGGAAATCTCCCAAAGCGAGACGGGAGCCCCAGTGCGTTTGAAGGAATTGTTGGTCGATCCGGGCGAGTCGCCGTTTGATGCTGCCGCCCAGGCTGAGACCCGGGAGCGTGTGGAACGGGCATTGGGCCAGGTGCCCGAGCCGTACCGGACCACGCTGATCCTGCGCGATATTGAGGGGTTTGTCTACGAGGAAGTTGCCGAAATGCTGGGCGTGAATCTGGGAACGATAAAGTCGAGGCTGGTGCGCGGGCGTGCCTGTTTAAAGGCGATCCTGATGCAGGCCAAAGCTGGTGAGCAGCGCGCTGCTTTGACCGTTCTGGACGTGTCCATTGCAGAGGAGGCGCGATGAGCGGATGCAGTTCATTTCAGGCTGGATTTAATGAATATCTTGACGGTAGGCTGAGCGGGCGCGAGATGCAGCAGATGGCCGCGCACCTTGAAGCGTGTGCAGATTGCGGGCGCGAGTGGAAATTGCTGCGCCAGACGCAGGCTGCGCTGGCGACGCTGGGGCCGGTACCTGAGCCGCCCGATCTTTTGCTGCGAGTTCGCGTGGCCGTGAGCCAGGAGCGGGCACGAAACCACCGCCGGTTTGAAGGTCTTTCGCTGGCGTGGAAAAACACCGTGGGGCCGTTCCTGCTGCAGGCTTCGGCCGGGTTTGCCAGCGCTGTTCTGCTGCTGGGCACTGTAATTGTGCTTGTGGGAATGTTTACGCAGCCTGAAGTAGCCCAGGCCACAAAAGACGAACCGCTGGGCATGGCGACAGCGCCCCATCTCATGTATCTATCCAGTGGGGACGGCAGCGACGACATCAACACCATTCCGGGCCCAGTGGTGGTTGAGGCATATGTGAACGACGCAGGCGAAGTCTATGACTATCGCATCGTGTCAGGCCCCAATGACGAAGCCACCCGCTCCGAAGTCGAGAACCTGCTGGTGGGCAGCAAGTTCGAGCCCGCCCGCTTCTTCGGCCAACCCGTCCGCGGCCTGGCAGTGCTGTCGTTTGCCGGCGTGTCGGTAAGGGGTTGAAAGCAGGGACCAAGCACTAGGCAATAGGGACTAGGCACTAGGGATTAGGGACTGGAGAGAGCTTCGACTTTCCGCCGGTCCTGCCTTAACCACCCCGTACATGATTGGCGTTGCCGTTTCATCCCGTTGAAGGAGTAATCTCCTCGATAATCTAAGAGCTTGATCCCAAGCTGCAGACCTTTCGGCTGAACCCAAACGTCGCGACCTAGTGCCTAGACCCTCTTGCCTAGTCCCTATTGCCTAATGCCTAGTCTCTGGTGCCTAGTCCCTATTCCCTGTTTTCGCCCCGTTTGACCCTGTACCTCCGTCTAACTAGACTTACGGCAGGGTTCGTTCAATGAAGGTTTTACCATTTCGTCTTTCCGCTCTCCTTTCTGCGGGGCTTTTTGGCGTGTGTTTCGGTTCGGCCGCCTCGCCGGCATTCGCGCAGGCGCAAGGCTCCAACTCATCATCAAATCCGGCTGCAACCTCCGGGCCATCGACCTACGCACACGAGCGGACGCCGACGTTGATCGATCCGGCCGGGCCCACCATCTCGCTCATCAGCTCTGAGCAGGTGTTTGCCATGGCCGCCGCGCTTAACGCGTGCGGCTACGACGAGGGCCTTGCCGACAGCCCGGATATACGCAAGCGGGTGCGGGAAGACGTCGATCAGGCACTGGCAAAGAGTGAGCAGGCTCGCGCCGCCCGCGACGCTGTTTGCCTCTTCGTTGCGCAGCACCGCATGACCGGCACCGCGCACGATATTTCGCAGTACATCTCGCTGGCACTTTACCTCACTCCTCCGCCTGCGCTTGAAACTACCGCCGACCTCACTGAGATGCCTCCCGATGCAACCCAGGTGGCAGAGTTTGTGCCGCTGCTGCGCACCTTTGCCGCGGCCACCGATCTGCACGGCATCTGGCTGACTGTGCGCCTGGCCTATGACGAAGAGGCCGCCAAGATTCACGATTCGCTCTCGCAGATGGTGGTGGACACCAATCTCTACCTCAAGATGCCCTTGGAAGCCTACACGGGCAGCCACTTCATAGTGATTGTCGAACCCTTGCTGTCGCCGGGCATGGTGAACGCCCGCGTCTATGGTGTCGATTATGTCGTGGTTCTATCTCAGGTGAAAGGCAGCGTCCGCATGAGCGACGTGCGCCACACATATCTGCATTACGTGATTGACCCGTTGCTCTACGCGCGCTCCACCGCTATCGACCGCGAGCAGCCGATTCTGAAGGAGGTTCGCGAGGCTCCGCTCGAATTCCGCTATCGCAGCGATGTTTTGCCGCTCACCATCGAATGCCTGATCAAAGCCATTGAAGCGCGCACCATGGATACGGGAGTGGCGATTTACAAAATTCCCACCAACATCGATCGCTCTGAACTACCCCGCTACGAGCGCGAGCGCCAGATCACGCTCGACAAGGCTGAAGCGGTGCGCAAAGCGACAGTGCAGCACGACATGAATCAGGGATTCGTGCTGACCCAGTACTTCTACGACCAGATGCTGATGTTTGAGAGGGATCCGGCCAGCCTGAAAGATACGATTGGCGAAATGGTGTACGGCATGGACATCGATCAGCAGGTGCATCGTGCCCGCAACACTACGTTTGATCAGCAAGCCGATCAGGACGTGCTGCAGCACAGTACGCCGCACAAACTCGCCGGTCTCGATCTTGCCGAGGCGAGGCTCTCAAATGGCGATGTAAAGACGGCCAGCGAAATGGCGCAAAAGGCGCTCTCGCACCAGGACGATACGACCGAATCGGTAGCCGACGCCGCGCGGGCTCACTTCATCCTGGCGCGCGTCGATCTTATGTCGGTACATCCCAACGAATCGGAAGACGATGCGGAGAGAACCGTTAACGATGCGATTGATCAGTTCAACAAGACGCTGACTACCAGCAAGGATCAGCGTTTGCTTGCCTGGTCGCATATTTACCTGGGCCGCGTTCTCGATCTTGAGTGCAAGCGTGACCAGGCGCTCGCCGAGTATAACGCTGCCCTGGCAGTACGCGACGGTCAACTCGATACCCGGCTTTCTGCCGAGCGTGGAGTTAAGGCCGCGTACGCGGTTCCGGGGCACAAGTCTCAATGCGAAGACGACAGCGACGATAATCCTCCGCCGGCGGAAATTACTTCGCCCGCGAACAATCCGTCCGCCGGCCAGGGCAAGACGTCGAACGGTCCTGGAGCTTCTCCGGCGGGCCAACCGAAACCTCAATAGAGAATTGCCGAGTGCAACATCAAGTCGCTGTTGATTGAGGCTTACGTGGAAGCGGATCTCCATGAACTCGAGGCGGTGCTGGGGCATAGGTTTCATCAACCCCGGATATTGTTGCGGGCACTTACGCATCGATCGCTGGCGAATCAGCTCGCGCAGGAAAACCGCGGCGACGAGGCGATTGAGGCCGGCGACAATGAGCGGCTCGAATTCCTGGGCGACGCGGTATTGAACCTGGTAGTGGCCGAGTCGCTGTTTGATGCTCACCCCGAGTGGCGCGAAGGTGAGTTGACCCGGGTGCGCGCGCAACTGGTAAGCCGGCAGCACATGGCCGGCGTAGCCGCAGTGGTGGAGCTGGGTAAATATCTCAGATTGAGCAAGGGTGAAGACCGCAGCGGTCTACGCCGCAAGAGTACCGTGCTTTCGAATACCATGGAAGCAGTGATGGGAGCGCTATTTCTTGATGGAGGCCTGGAGCCGGTAAGGGCATTCGCCCGCAGCCGTGTGATGGGCGAGGCCGCTGAGCGACTGGCCGCCGAGTTGCGTTCGGGCGCTGCGCTGGGCAACTACAAATCGGCTTTGCAAGAGCGGCTGCAGGCGGCGCGCGCCGGAGCGCCTGTCTATTACGTGAAGCATGAAACCGGTCCCGGCCACCGCAAACGATTTATGGTCGAGGTCCGTCTAAAATCAGAGGCAAATGTTCCCGAAGAGCCTCTGGCCCGAGGGCTAGGATCAACCAAGAAAATTGCAGAACAAGATGCGGCGCGTCGGGCGCTCGAGCAATTCGACCTCGTGCCTGATATCGAGTCGGGCAACGCACACGAGTCTGTAACCGCCGGTGCAGAGCTTGACAGGATTGAGAAGGAGCGCGCCGCGCAATGAGCAGCCCAGCCGCCGGTCAAGTTCCTGAAACTGCCCCGATTTCAGAAGCGGCGACCGACGCAGCGCAGACTACGCTGCCAGAAATTCAGATCGGGAATATCAAGCGCATCCGCCTGCATTTGCCCACGCTGCCTGAAGCCACGGCCTCATTACTGCGCACCATAGTCGTGGCGCTGTTTGCGCTTACATTTGTTCTGCAGCCGATTCTCATTCCGAGCGAGAGCATGGAGCACACATTGCTGGTGGGCGATTTTCTGCTCTTCAACAAGCAGGTTTATGCGCCCGCCGGCTCTCTCACGCACTGGCTCATGCCCTATCGGCCCGTCCAGCGCGGCGATATCATCGTCTTCCACCACCCCAAGCCACCGCTCCTTGTCAAACGAGTGGTTGGCATGCCGGGCGACCACTTGCATATCCAGAACGGACAGGTCTACGTGAATGGCGCGGTGCTCGACGAGCCTTATGCCACCTTTGAGCCGGCCCCGCCCAATGATTTCAGGGATAATTTTCCGGCAAAGCGCTATACCGATCCCGCGGTCGATCCCGAGTGGTGGCGTCAGATGCAATCGCTCACCAAGAATGGTGACCTGGTTGTTCCTAAGGGACACTATTTTGCGATGGGCGACAACCGCAATTACAGCGAGGATTCGCGCTTCTGGGGGTTTGTTCCAGACAATGCCGTCGTGGCGCGGCCGCTGGTGATTTATTTCTCACTCACACGGCCCTCAACCACCGATGTGCAGCCGGTTACCCAGCAGGCGTTGGATGATAGACTCGGACACGAACGAGATCTACCCGTTCGCCTTTATGGCTTTGCCCGCTGGAACCGCATCTTCCGCATCGTGCACTGAACAAAACGGGCAACTTACCAATTGAAAATCGGAAAAAAGAGCGACAGGATGATGACAAAGAAAACCGTGGCCGGCAAAGAGCCACTCGAGATCCAGAGCAGGACGGCGCCGGTGGAGAAAGACGCGGCTCTCGAAAAACAAGTGGAAGTTGAGGAAACGCCGTTTGAAGCGGTTGCCAGTGTCTGCAGCGTGCTTGTAGTGGGGCTCTTCATTCTCACGTTTCTGGCTCAGAACTTTGTCATCCCTTCAGGTTCGATGGAAAAGACGCTGCTGGTTGGAGACCACCTGGTGGTCGACCGCATTACCCTCGCACCACCCTCCGCGTGGATGCCGCTGGTTCACTATCGTGAGCCGCAGCACGGCGACATTATCGTTTTCATCAAGCCGTCACCAGAGCCGCAACTTGACGCTGAAGGCAAGCTTCAATACTTCTTTCTTGTGAAACGGCTCATCGGTGTCCCTGGCGACCACATACATCTGAATAACGGCATCGTCAGCATCAACGGCGTGGCCCAGGTGCAGCCGCATGCGCAACCCACTACCCAAGACAACTACATGCAATTCCTCGACGAATTTCCTTCAGTTCCACCTGACCCCTCCATTGGTGCCACTGAAGCCTGGTCGCTCGACTTTCCCAATCACGTAAAAGATGGTGACCTGGTGGTTCCCCCAGGCATGTTTTTCATGATGGGCGACAATCGGCACAATAGCCTGGACTCGCGCTACTGGGGATTTGTGCCGAGAGCGAACATTGTTGGCAGGCCGCTGTTTAACTACTGGTCGTTCGCGACGCCAGAGGACCAATACGATCAAACGGGCCTCGGCAATCGGCTGTCGTGGATGCTGCATGTAGTGACGCATTTCATCAGCGACACGCGCTGGTCGCGGACGCTGCACCGGACCTTGTAGAGCCCGAATGAAAAACAAGAAGGCGCCGCCGAAGCAGCTTGAGACCACACCAGACAAGGTGGAAGAGACGCCCTTCGAGGCAATGGCCGGCTTTTTCAGCATGTTGGTGGTCATTCTTTTCATATTCACTTTTCTTGGCGAAAATTTTGTCATACCTTCGGGGTCGATGGAAAAAACCCTACTGATCGGCGATCACCTGTGGGTCGATCGCATCACTTTTGCCCCGCCCTCGCAATGGATGCCGCTGACTCACTACCGCGAGCCAAAGCGCGGGGATATTGTCGTTTTCATCAAGCCTTCGCCCGAAGAGCAGCCCGACCCCGACGGCCAGCCGCAGTATGACATCCTGGTCAAGCGCCTCATCGGCGTGTCCGGCGACCACATCCAACTTAACAACGGCATCGTAAGCGTGAACGGGGTTGCGCAGTCGCTGCCCGAATTCGGCTCCGATGACCCCGAAGACGTTCTTGATCGCGAGTTTCTCGATGAGTTTCCTCGAGTGCCGCCGGTTTCAGAGCCAGGGAATATGATCCCCGAAACCTGGGAGCAGGATTTCTCAAACCACGTTGCCAACGGCGAGCTTATTGTTCCAGACGGAATGTACTTCATGATGGGCGATAACCGCCATAGAAGCGCCGATTCGCGTTTTTGGGGCTTTGTTCCGCGCGCCAATATCATAGGCAGGCCGCTGTTCAACTACTGGTCGTTCAAGGCTGATGAAGGCGAGCTTGAGAAAACCGGCATGGCCCATCGCATTTCATGGATGCTCCATGTGGTGACGCACTTCATCGGCGATACGCGCTGGTCGCGGACGCTGCATCGGGTGCGGTGAGAAGCCGCTCTTAGCTTTTTGCTTAAGTTTGCTCAACCAGGCATCGCTAAGTGGGTCGCGTCAATTGGTTACCGCCGTCTACGCCGGCATGAAAAAAGCTGATAGCTGACGGCTGAAGGCTGAAAGCTCATATCCGAAGCGCAGACGCTAAAATTGAAACAATGGATGAACAACAGCAAGGCGGGACTCGTTGGCGCAAAGGGCTCCGCCCGATTCTGATTCTGGCTGCGTTTCTTCTACTTCTGCTGTTCGTCCCTCCGTTGGTCAGCGTCAGCCGATATAAAAGTCAGGTCACCCAGCTAATCTCACAGTCGCTCGGCCGCCCGGTGCGCCTTTCCTCAGTAGAACTGCGCATGTTCCCCTGGCCGGGCTTTGAGATCAGCAACGTCAGCGTGGCTGAAGACCCAGCCTATGGGGTGGAACCCGTGCTTCACGCCAGCACGGTCCGCGCCTCCATCCGCCTGCTTTCGCTGTGGCGGGGCAGGATTGAGATCGACACCATCAGCGTGGACGAAGCCAGCATCAACGTGGTTCACAATGGGCCCGGGAAATGGAACCTTGATCCGCTCTTCCGTACTGCGATTGCAAAAGTGGGTCCTGCTGCCAGCGCGTCCGGATCCCACAGGGCAGTTCCATTGCCGTACCTTGAGGCCACTAATTCTCGCATCAATTTCAAAAATGGTGCGGAAAAATTGCCCTTTTCACTGGTCAATGCCAAGTTCGAGCTCTGGCAAGAAAATCCCGGAGATTGGCGCGTTCGTTTACGCGGGCAGCCTGCGCGCACCGATGTGAGCTTGTACCAGGAAGACACCGGCGTGGTGCGGCTCGAGGCCAGCATGCAACACGGGCCAACCCTGCAGCAGATGCCGTTGCAAGTCGATCTGGACTGGCGCGATGCCCAGCTTGGCCAACTCTCCCGGCTTGTCTTTGGCAATGATCCAGGATGGCGCGGCGATCTTACCGGCAACCTGCATCTTGAGGGCACAGCAACCGCAGCCCATGTAATCACCCGCCTGCAGGCCTCGGGCGTACATCGGGCCGAGTTTGCGCCTGCCGACGCGCTCGACTTCGACGCCAACTGCGATTTTGTTTACCACTTCAAGCGCCTCAGTTTTGAAAAACTGGCGTGCAGCTCGCCGCTTGGCGATGGCAGCATTCACATTACCGGCGATCAGCCGGATGCAGAAACGGCTCCGCGTCTCACGGCAGAGCTCAGCCGTGTGCCAGTGGCTGCCGGGCTGGGCCTGCTTCGAACTGTGCGCAGCGGGCTGGCGCCAGACCTGCAGGCCGCCGGTACTGTGAGCGGGAAAATTGCGTATGACGCAACGATCCCCGCGCCTGCCAAGCTTGCGAAGACCTCGCGATCGAAACACGCGCGCGCAGTTGAATTGCCGACAGGCCCACTCACGGGCACTCTCGCAGTTGAGGGATTGTTGCTCAGAGGCGGAGGGCTCACGCAGCCGGTTCAGTTCCCCAGAGTCATCCTTGAGCCAACACTTTCCCAATCGGCTGATCAGCGGCTCGCCCTGGCTGGCGCAACTTCAGCACCTCTTGGCGGCACAACTCCAATGACAGTGAGCCTGAGCATCACCACTGCCGGCTATACGGCTGCTCTGCGCGGGCAGGCATCGATGGGACGGGCAAGGGAATTGACGCGCGCGGCGGGCGTAACGCAGGCTTTCGCGCTCGATGGACTGGCCGGTGATCCGCTTCAAGTGGATCTGACTGTGGCCGGGCCGTGGCTGGCGCAGGAAGTAATTCCGCCGGTGGCGAGAACTGCATCAGAAGACACGCAGGCTGTGAGGGATGCCGAGATTGCACCGGTTTCAATTCCAGCTGCGGACTCGATTGCAGGCACGGTAACTTTGCGGAATGCAAACTGGCGCGCCGACTATTTCGCCAGCCATATTCAGATCGCGCAGGCGACTCTCAATCTCTCCAATGAGCTGGTTCGCTGGGACCCGGTCGTTTTTAGTTATGGGTCAATCAAGGGATCTGCGACGCTCGAGGTCAAAGCCGGCTGCGCCCCTGGTGACACCTGTCGCCCCCACTTCACCGTGACGCTGGGCACGCTCGATGCAGCCGATATGCAAACCGCCATTCTGGGCGTTCCGCAGAAAGGCACACTGCTCTCGTCACTCATCGACCGCCTGCATCCCGCATCGGCACCACCCTGGCCCGCACTCGACGGCTCAATCAAAGCGGATTCGTTGGTGCTTGGCCCGGTTACGCTCAACCAGCCTTCGGCCCAGGTGCGGATTGTTCCCGCTGGAGCGCAGATATCTCAAATCACCGCAGGATTGCTCGGAGGCCGGCTTGATGCTTCAGGCTCGTTCACGCGCGCCGCAACAGACAAGGACAAGCCAGGTTATTCGTTTGACGGAAAGCTCGAGAACCTGAGCGCATCGTCGGTTGGCCAGTTGCTCGGGCAGCGATGGTCAGGCGGGGCCTTGAACGCCGCCGGAACAGTTGATCTTGATGGGTACACTGAGAAGGATCTCGCGGTTTCAGCCAAAGGCGCCTTGCACTTTGAATGGATGCGTGGCGCCATTAACAGCAAGGCTGCGGAAGGGAAGTCGCGCGTTGAGGCGCAGCCGGCAACGCTCGCGCGCTTCGACCTCTGGAGTGGCGATGCTGCGATTGCGTCGGGGGCCGTGACGCTGGGCGAGAACCAGGTGCTCGGCTCGCGAAAGTACTCGGTTGTGGGCAAGGTTACATTCGGTGAACCGCCCGAGGTTGCACTGACTGAGCCGAAGCAGGAAACGGCCGACAAGGCCAGCCACTAGAATCTATTCATGGCTTCATCCCTTTCTTCCCCCGTTTTTCTTCGCTGCAAAGGAATTCTGTTCGACATGGACGGCATTCTGATCTCTTCAATCGGTTCGGTTGAACGCAGTTGGACCAAATGGGCCAGGATGCGGGGCATCGAAGTTGAGAATGCTCTCAAGATGGCGCACGGACGGCGTGCTATTGAAACCATCGAACTGCTAAGGCCAGATCTCGACAGCGAGGCCGAGCTTAAAATAATCGAAGACATCGAAATTGCCGATGGCGAAGGCCTGCGTGAACTCCCGGGCGTCTTCGAATTGCTGCGCTCACTGCCCGCCGACCGCTGGACCGTGGTGACCAGCGCGACTGAGAAACTGGCCCGGGCCCGATTAGCCGATGGAGGCATTCCTGTCCCCGTGCGGCTTGTTACCGCTAATCAGGTTACGCGCGGCAAGCCGCATCCCGAGCCATTCATCGCGGGCGCGGCGCTGCTTGGATTCAAGCCGGAAGAGTGCGTGGTCTTTGAGGATTCAGCTTCGGGCGTGATTGCGGGGCGCGCCGCGGGCTGCACAGTGATTGCGACCACGTTTTCGCATCGCGCCGAAGATCTGGAAGCCGCACATTACCTCGTCGAAGACCTGACCTGCGTATCTGCCGCGCAGCACGAAGACGATATTGCGTTGAACTTTGTGGCGCGTGAGATGAGCCTGTAGCTAAGAAGCTACAAGCCGTTTTACTCATTCGCCTCAAGCTTCCGCCCGTGCAGATCCTGCACTGGCCGGGTATTCAGCCTGAACAGGGCGGTGAACTGGCGCAACTGTTCGCGACTGACGTCGATTGGTTCCTCATACACAAACCATGCAACGCCCTCGGTGCAGGGCGGCGTCAGCTCCGATCCCGTATAGGTCCAGTAGCCGGGGTCGGCAGGAATGAGTCCTCCGGCATCGATCATATCGGTCACCTTGGCGCTGGTTCCCTGACGCGTCGGCAGATGCGGCCACAGCGTAGCCATAATGGCGTTGGGATTGCCGCGATCCTCATTGAGCCGTACGCCTATAATGGCCAGCTTACCGTCGGCACTCTTGTGCACCAGGTCCACTTCCATATCGGTGAGCTTGCCGCGCACGGGATGTTCGCCTGGGTGATGGAATTCGAATTCTACTAGCTCGTACCGCACGCCGTCGGCCACCATATAACTGCCCTTGTCCACCTGAACAACGATGCCCGTGCCCGTGTTCTCAATGGTTACAGGCCCGGCGACGTAATGGAACTGAAGAGGTTTGAGCGTCTTGTTGAGCCGCGCGCCGCGAATGTCGATGGGCGACTGCTCGTGGCCATGTCCGCAGGCGGCGTACGAGGGGTCAAGCCTGCCCCAGAGCAGCGGGCCAGTGTGGCCCGAGTAGTTCCAGTTGGCGCCGTTTTGGGCGGCGGCAGCGGTGGAGAACAATAAGATTAAAGTAGCAGCCAATTTCATTGGAAGCTCCTGATATTCAAACGCTTGCACCGGTCCGCAGCTACCCGCTTCCGGGCTGGTTGTCGGAAAGGGCTTGTGTTGGACAAGTTCACCAGGAAAATGATATCTCCCTGCCCCCGGGTCTGTGGACGTGAGTAGGCCGCGCGATCTTAGGTTAATTTGCCGCGCTGTGAGCTGGATTACATCATTTGTAACCACGGAGAAGTTACTATGGTGGGGTTACTTTGGGAATTAAAGACGGCGTGTGTCGCGCTCGTCTCTGCGGTCCACAAAAAGTGAGCCGCCCAGCAGTCTGTCCATCCTAAAAGGTTTGAGCAGGAGAAGAAGTCATGGCAACACTACATGGAGTTTGGCCTGGTAAAGAAGAATGGCCACTGGCGCGCCACCAGGAAGCGATCATCGTGGACCAGGGCCAGCCTTCGCCTTTGGGGTCGACAAAGGGTGCGCCGCCCGTCAGAGAGTCGACCTCCGTGAAAGTAGCAGGAGTGGAAATCTTGGACACACGAAAGGGCGTTTGCCTTAATAACGAAAAATGCCCGCTTGCGCGCCGAGAAGAAGTGATCATTGTCGACCACGGAGAGCCTTTTGATTGCCCCGTTTGCAGCAAGCCGCTGGAAGAAGTACAGATACAAAAAGTGCACACGCAAAGCGCAAAAGCTCCCCGAAAAGGAACGCAAGTAGTGGAGGAGGTAGAAGCCCTGAGGCTTGAGTTCCAAAAAGTAGAGGCAGAAAAAGAAGAAGCCAAGAGGGCGGAAGAGGGAGCAGAAGCCGAACCGCAGCGAAGGCCGGTGGCAATTGTCTTCTCGCTTGCGCTCGTGGTGATAGTCGCAGCCGGTCTCATCTTCAGGACGAGTTTGATTCAATCCTGGAACGGTGCATTGGCGGCGCATGGCAAGGTGATGCTGCGTCTCGCCGGCTCGAACACAATCGGCGGTCAACTTATGCCGGCTCTGGCTGAAGCGTATCTGCGTAATAGAGGAGCAACCAAGGTTTACACCCGGACCGGTTCGTCACCCGAAGTTAAGACTGTCTATGGCACTTTGCCGGGAAGCATTCTGCCGGTCGAGATCGTCATATCCGCGCGCGGCTCGACGACCGCCTTTAACTCACTGGCCGACGCGAGCTGCGACATCGGAATGGCTTCGAGACGCATAAAACCCGACGAAATTACCAAACTGGCCACAACAGGAACGACCACAGACTCAGCAAGCGAGCACGTGCTCGGCCTTGACGGTATCGCCGTCATAGTCAACTCCCAAAATCCACTGAACGAGATCTCGGCAGACGAACTGACGCGCATTTTCACCGGCAGCGAGAGCAGGTGGCCGAATGGCGCCGCCATGAACCTCTACGCGCGAGACGACAACTCGGGGACATTCGACACATTCAAATCGCTGGTGCTGGCCGACAAGCCGCTGGGCAACAGTGCAGAGCGATTCGAATACTCCAGCGCGCTCTCTGACGCTGTGGCCGCCGATCCGGGTGGTATCGGATTCGTAGGCTTGCAGTATGTGCGCAATGCCAAAGCGCTGGCTATTTCGGACATGGGATCGAAGGTGCTGCTGCCGACCGCTTTGACCGTTGCCACCGAGGATTACCCCCTGTCGCGCAGGCTATACCTTTACACTCCGACGAAATCGGCCAATCCTAATGTGCGCGAGTTTGTGCAGTTTGCGTTGTCGCAAACTGGACAGCAGGTGGTGGCTGCCAATGGTTTTGTCGCGCAGACCACTGAGTTGATATCCCAGAAAGCGGCCCCGGGTGCGCCTCCGGAATATCGCAACCTGACGGCTACAGCCCAGCGGCTGCCGATCAACTTCCGCTTTATCGATGGAAAGACCGATCTTGATAGCCGCTCCCTCGCCGATCTCGACCGCGTAGTTGCGCTCTTGACGAAGATTGATCCGGCAAAGGCACGGGTTTTGCTGTTTGGCTTTTCAGACTCAGGGGGAAGTGAATCGACAAACGTACATATTTCGCGCGACCGCGCGAATGCTGTTTCTAATGCTTTGTCGCGACGCGGAGTTACCTCGACAGTGGCAGAAGGCTTTGGTTCAGCACTGCCGATAGCGTCAAACCAGACGCCCGGCGGAATTCTGAGCAAGGGCATCGTCCGCGGATACGCCAGCGCGCTGGGCCTCGATGCGCAGGATTGGACCGAGCGGTTTCTGAGAGCTTGCGACGCTGCCGGCCAGGCAGTGGACGACGATCGCGGATGGACCGCCTTTGCCACCAATGTGGGCAAGGCACGCATTCTTCATCACGACGCTGTTGAGTTGCGGCTTCGCTGGGCCGGCGCCATGATCCTGGTCTTTGTAGTGCTGGCAGCGGGGTTCCTTATTGTGCGCTATTACGGCCTACGCGCCGGGTGGTGGACAACGCTGCTGCCCACTCACATTTTCTCGTCGCTATGGCAGGCGGCACACGCTAAGCTACACCATGGCGCGAACTCGGCGAATTGAGCGAGCACACCTTCCGCTTCAACAGCCATATGCGCCCCTTGAACCCCGATTCTTCCCCATTCAGTTACTGGCTTTGCCTCTCGACGGCTGGCGCAATTACCATAGACGGAGGTACTGACCGTTTTCGCCGGTCATAAAAGGCAGACCAATGTCTGCGGAACTGGGTGATGGCGAAGATGGCGGCAGCCGCGGGCTGCATTCTCCAGGATTGGCAGGCAACTTAATGCCAACCCACGCAGCAAATTGATCTCACACATCCCTCTCGTGGGAAGGAGCTTACCGAAGTTGAGCGACCGTTTTTTGTTTACCTCTGAATCCGTTACCGAAGGCCATCCAGACAAGATAGCCGACCAGGTGTCGGACGCCATTCTGGACGCATGTCTTGACCAGGACCCGTATAGTCGCGTAGCCGCTGAAACCCTGACCTGCACCGGCCTCGTAGTAATTGCCGGCGAAATCACCACCAAGGCCTATGTCGACTTCCAGGGCCTGGTGCGCGGCGTGGTTGCGGCCATCGGCTACGACAACGCGCTCTACGGTTTTGACTCGAACACCTGCGCGGTAATTTCGACCATCAACAAGCAATCGGGCGACATTTCTCAGGGCGTTGACACCGGCGGAGCGGGCGACCAGGGAATGATGTTCGGCTATGCCACCAACGAGACGCCGGAACTGATGCCCGCGCCGATTTCGCTGGCCCACAAGCTTACGCGTCGCCTGACCGAGGTGCGCAAGAACGGCAAGCTGCCCTATCTTCGCCCGGACGGTAAGAGCCAGGTGACGGTGGAATACGGCGAAGACGGCAAGCCGGCGCGCATTGACGCGGTGGTCATCTCGAGCCAGCACTCTGAGAGCGTGAGCAACGAAGAGCTGCACGCCGACATACTGAAGCACGTCATTCAAGCTGTGCTTCCGGCGGCATGGCTCGACGAGCACACAAAATACCACATCAATCCCACCGGGCGCTTTGTGATCGGCGGGCCCATGGGCGACACGGGGCTGACCGGCCGCAAGATCATTGTTGATACCTACGGGGGAATGGGCCGTCACGGCGGCGGCGCTTTCAGTGGCAAGGATCCGACGAAGGTGGACCGCAGCGCGGCTTACATGGCGCGCTACATCGCCAAGAACATTGTGGCTTCAGGATTGGCGGATAAGGCTGAGGTTCAGCTTGCCTACGCTATCGGCGTGCCAGAGCCGGTTTCAGTGCTGATTGATACCTTTGGCACCGGCAAGGTGAGCGAAGCCAAACTGACCGAACTGGTGCGGAAGAACTTCTCGCTCAATCCGAAAGGCATTATCGAGAGCCTGAACCTGCGCCGGCCCATCTACCAGAAGACCGCGGCTTACGGCCACTTTGGCCGCACCGAGCCTGAGTTCACCTGGGAAGCGACCGAC
>Ga0206838_10124_pt1 | contig 23838 bp, 18 predicted proteins | sample Alteio_BWOrgCont_26_FD_152879 | JGI IMG/M metagenome (GOLD analysis project Ga0206838, IMG submission 152879) | Enriched cells from forest soil in Barre Woods Harvard Forest LTER site, Petersham, Massachusetts, United States -... | ecosystem: Environmental > Terrestrial > Soil > Temperate forest >...
GTTAGCCCATCGTTGGCTGCGTTGGGTAGGTTGGATGGGTTGGATCGGTTGGAAAGTCCTTACCGGTAAAAATTCTTTGTGCGGTTTCCAATTTGGCGGGTGTCTATAGGTAGCAAGTGACCTGAATTTCTCCCCAGCGCAGCCGCTGGCCGGTTTTGGGTGTCCTGCAGGGTGATGCCCAAAGGGGTCATGTGTCATGGCCCGGGTGGGCGGTCTTGGGGGCTTACGCTCTCAGGGCCGTCCGCCCAATCGGGCCGGACGATTATAAACGCGAGAGCGTGGAGGGTAGGCGGATCACAAGGGCATTCCTTGTCTCGTCATAGTACATTTTTTGGACCGCAAATAAAACATCTTGCGGATTGCCTCATGACTTAAATCAGGCAAAGTTATGAATTCCTTTGTATTACCCCATGAAATTACCCTGCTACCCCCGTCTCCTTTCTTTTCTCGCAATTTCCCTGCTCGGCCTCGGTTTGGCCGGGTGCATTGTGACCAACAATTCCGATACGAAAATCACCGGCAAAGTCATTTCGGACGAAGCGTTTGTCCAAATCCAGCCCGGTAAAACCAAGGATTTTGTCACCGGCCTGATCGGTCAACCTTCGCAAAAAATCAACAACGACGACGGCAGCGCGGTTTGGAAATGGAATTATACCGTGACCAATATGGACGAACACAGCTTCATCGTGCTCTTTGAGTCCACGAATACAACCACCACGAAGCAAACCACGGTGGTCGACTTTAACAAGGACGGGGTTGTGACCAAGACATCCCGGGAGTAGAATTATTGCACAGTCAGAACCCAGCCAGCTTTATTTCAATTTCTTGTGACCAATCAGGTATTGCCCAAACGAAATTAGGCCGGAAAACTTGTACTGCGGGTCGACATAATGCTGAATCACATAAAAGGCGAAATAATAGGCCCGGCAGAAAGCCCACACGGCCAGTAGAAAAAAGGCCGCATCACGTCCTTGGGGCAGATCCAACCACAGTAGGCTGGCGCACAACACACCGATCACGAGAAACAGCGCGGCTTTCAGCCAAAGCAACTTCGGATTGGTGATATCACCGGAGTTTTCCATGGGATCATTCAAGCTATACCGTAAAGTTCACTTTTGCGCCGACCGACACAGCAGAAAAATCCCCAGTGATTCAAACAGGATATTCGGAATCCATAGTAATAAGTCGGGTCGCATCTCCGGGTGGACGCGCAGCAGCGTCAGTGAAAAGAGCAGAAAGTAATAGCCGAGCGCCAGACCCAGCGCCAGGGCAAGGTTCACAAAGTTTTCCGACCGACCCACCCGCAACGCCAAAGGCAGCCCGAACAGCGCCAAGGCCACGACCGAGAACGCCGCCGCAAAATCGCGCTGGATTTGCATTTGCACGTCCATGCGCCATTGCGCCTTTTGCTTCGGCGTGGGGTTATCGATATTGGGCGGATTCAAATCGCGCTGGCGCAACAGTTCTCCCAGCGTCAGCAGTGAAAGTTTAAACGGCGCGGCTACGGGACCGATGAGTTTGTCCATTCGCAATTCGATTTTGAAATCATCGCTGCGTACGCCGCTGGGTGCAACATCCGCCATGTTGGAGGGATCTGCGGACTTGTATTCTAGGCCACTGGCAGCATGGAGGGTAATGATGAGGTGGTCGGTGGCGTGGTCGTAGTCGATCTTTCCGTGCCGGGCGCGGACAAATTGCTTCGCATTGCCGTGTTCGTCGAGCACCCAAACCCAGATGTCAGACAAATCTCCCCCGGCCCCCTGCTCACCGATGTTGATGACATAGCCCGGGAACTCCCGCACGTCGCGGCCCGCCTGGAACAGGCGCAAGGGATCATTGCGGGCAAGATTGACCAAGGCGGATTTGAAGGCGCGGTCGGCGGTGGGTGCGTACTCGAAGTTGATGAACAGGCAGAGCAAAACGCCTAGGCAGGCTGCCAGCAAAACGGGCGCAGCCAGGGTCCAGAGACTCAGCCCGGCCGAGCGCATGGCTGTATATTCGCGCTGGGCGCAGAGCCTGCCGACGACCAGCAACACCGCCGTAAGCAGACCCAAGGGCAGAGCATAGGGCACCACGCCAGGGATGAGGAGCACAAGCAATTCGAGAAAAGTAATCAGGTCGAGCCGTCCACTGGCCAGTAAATCGAGTACTTCGCGCATGACATTCCCCAGCACCAGAACAAACACAAACACTGCGACGGCAAAAGCCGTGGCCACCACGACTTGCTTAAAAATATAGCGATGCAACAAATTCACAATGCAGATTAGACCTGAATTCCCCGACTCCCGCAAGCCCGCGCCAAGTCTGAATCCCGTCTTCTGAAGAAATGCCCGTAATTGTACTAATTATGTATAAAAAAATCTTTAATTGCCGTTAATTCCCGCCGATACCATCTGCAGCAAACCTGCGCTTCGCTAATTTTTACCCTTCGCGAGCAGCTCCCTCGGCTTGCGCCAGGCGAATTAGTGGGCTCGGACTATGCCTACCCTGCCCCCAGATTACCGTTCCTTGCGCTCGCTTGGATCAAGTTCGTCGTTGCTCCCTGGCAACCTTGCATTGCCCGCCTGGGTTCGGCGTGGATTGATTTTGGGGTTGTCCGCCGTTCTGACCAGTTTGCCGGTCCGTGCCCAACTTCACACCTTTACTGACGCCAGCAGCCAGACCTATTCCGCGCAAGTCCTGTCCGCGAAAAATGGCGAAGTCGTTCTGCGTCGTGGGGATGGGAAGGTGTACAGTGTGGAGATTTCCACACTATCAGATGCCGACCGCCAATTTTTGACCACTTGGAAGCCCAGTCCTCTCGATGCCCAAGTCGCCACGGCGAACACGGAATCTGCCATATCGATAAAAATTTCCGTCGATGCCGCCCGGCCTCGTGACAAAACCCAATTGGCCGCGAAAATATCCCTGCACAACGAGGAAGAAAGCACCGATTTCAAGGGTCTGAAAGGCACCCTCATTCTCATCGGCCAGCCTGTTGATGGTTCGGGCAAGTTTAAGGTCCTCGCGATGGAAAAGTTCAGCGGCGACGTACCGGCTAACGGCAAATTTGATTTTAGCGGTCAGTCGTTCGATTCGACCGATGCTGCCAATGATCCCACCCAGCCTCCCTACCCTTACGTGGGTTATCTCTTCGTTTTACAAACAAATGAAGGCAATATTATCCAGTTTCAGCATTCCGCTCCTTTCGTAAAAGACGGTCTTGAAGCTTTAAAGCTCCATATTGGCACAACCTTCAATGGACCCAGCCCTCGCACCACCCGACCAATTCGACTGATCAACTATCCTGATGCGCGGAGTGCATTCCTCAGAAAGTCATCCCCTGCCACCGAAGCGCAACCTTAACGTGGCGCCACAACACCGGAAGGCTTATCCGCATTCGCGGAAGTTAAACCAAGCATTGTCCGCAATTGGCCCTCGACCGCACTCAATAGGGGATCGCTCCCCCCCCGTCCAGCACCCACCGGATTAACTACAATGGCTTCACCGATGCTCACGGTTACTGCCAACGGTACATGCGGATGGACCTTATCCGTCAGGTCCTCTTCCAATCGCTCGATGGTTTCCAACACACGCTCGGGGGTTGGCTGCCCCGCCAAGTAATCTGGAGGATAGTTGTCAAGTCCCTGAGCCGTGTAGATGCTTTGCAATTGGCGCCAACGGCGTCGATGTTCTTCGGGGGTTAAACCACCGCTGACCAAGCCCTGGACGATGCTGGTGCGCAACCCGCGCACTCGCGACTGGACGGATTCTTGTTCGCTCCGGTGTCCATTCCATTCATCCTCCAATGGCGCCAGGATGGCTTGAATCAATTGACTCCGGCGGGTGGTGATCGGCCCTGTTTGCAGTCTGCCTAATTCTTCATTTTCCAACTTATCCAGCATTGCCACCTCAATCGCCTCCAAGCGGCTAAATAGGGAAAGTTGCGAACCCAATGGCAGACCCAGCCTCTTTTCGAGATTAGTTAGCACGCCGGCCACGCCTGGCTCGAGCGGACCCTTCAACCGGTAGCGTATCGCCACCGGATGAACTACAACCTGGCTGGGTGGATTGTGCCTGGCCCTGATTTTGGCGGCGGAGCGGGCGATGAGCGCCGCCCCGTCCATCAGGGGATTAAGGCGGTCGTTGGTCCGCCCCAAATAACCTTCCGGAAAAATGACTACGGGCCTGCTGCCCTGGGTTAAGAGACCCACCGAAGTTTTTACCGCCGCCCGATCAGGGCCTTCACGATACACGCTGTAAACCCCTACCCGTGGCAGCAGAAAAGACATCGGCCAGCTGGCCTTGAAGAGGTGCCAGCTGGACATGTAATAAAACCATGTCTGTAATTTGCAGGACAATTGCCCCATGACCAGCCCGTCCTCATCCCGGCTATGATTGGGCATCAGCATGATACCGTGGCCAGCAGCTAGGGAAGCCCGCAGCCGGTCCATTCCGACAATCTCACAAGTCATAATCCCATAGGTTTTGCGCAAATACCATGGCAGGACATGCTGGAACATGGTCGGCCAGGCCGTAGCATGCCGGGGGGGCACGTGCTGGTAAGGTTCCTCCAAGACAATCTTTTGCATAGTACCATTTCTGCCCGGAAGCCTCGCGATGCAACAAAAATGGATTGGAGAAGTTGCGGCTCAGAAAATGCTGGGATAAAACCGAGATTGACTAGGGTGAATCCCGCAGTCCCGCCGAAATTTTTTGAAATGACATCTTGAAACCTAACCCAAATACTGTTAGAGATGGTTCTGTAAACAACATCCATAATGCTTGGCCCGCCTCAGCCAATCGTTATCTCTAAAAAACTATGAATGCCATCAGCGTTACCATGGTGAAGGGGGCTAATAACCACTTTCTACAGGGATATGCATTCCGTGCGGTGAGTGCCATTGCCACTCTATCGTGGATCGGATTGCAAATGCTTCTTATCAGCGGGGCATACCAAAAGCAGGAGGCCACCAACCACGCGGTCGTGGCCCTTTTGGGTGCGCTGATCTTATTCTTCTACAGTTTGTTTATGTTTTTGCGCCTGCGCCGGCTGGAGGCCACCCCGGCGCGCGAATCCACGCAAATCTATTTCGGCGCCTTTCTCGTCGCGCTCCCTTTGCTCACTTGGATGATGTGGATTTATCTCAACAAGTTGCTGCTCTTTAATCATCATTTGCACCGCGCTGACAGTTCTGGCCGCGCCTTGCTGTATACCAGTGTGATTATTTCCGTGGCTTATTTTGTGACAATCCTTGTCTGGCTGCAAACCAACGTTAACTCGTTTGATATGGCCAAGCCCGGCAGCTGGTCCAATCGGGCCATGCGCTGGCTGCAAACCAGCGTACTTGATCCTTATTCAAAGTAGTCCAGGGATAAGTTCCAATTGCAGGCGGTGAACTAGTTTTTTAGGGATCCAATCCAGTTTCGCCCGCTATTCCGATTCGATAGTCTGCTCCCATCCAACCTGGGTGAATCGTTTTACGCAGCGGCCATTCGGTCCGGACACTTTTTCAGTGAAATTTTTTAGCGGTCTCACCCAGAACGGGCAGCCGCGCCGGGCATAGAGACGGACATAAACCACCATCGCCTCCTCTGTCTCGGAATGCCGGGCCACGCCCAACACCAGATAGGATTCGCCCTTGTAATGACGATAGACCCCGCCGGGCAGGGTCGGATTTCGTGATGGATGTTTTTTATTTTTCATGGATACTTTTAAATTTTACCCAAACCCCGGCGGCGGATTTTTGCCAATCATTGTTTCCGCTCGCACGGGGAGGCACGCGGCAGGTTTGCGACGCGCCCGCCTTTTGGCAAGCCGTTTGCGCGATGGGAGCCCCCTACTTACCCGGCGCGCCCTCCTGCTTTTGCATGTAAAATAACCCCCGGTAAATTTCGCTTGTCGAACACGGCCTAATGGTGTTTGCATAGGCTCCCGTCGAAAGTGACGCGCACCCCCTATGCGTCGAATTACCCTGACTGCTCTTTTGCTGGCCTTGCTCTTCACCTGCCCGACCCGGGCGATGACCGAAGCAGAGCGCCGTGATTATTTAACGCATCTCCAGCAGATTCTGCCGGATGTCCCAGCCTGGACCCAATGGCTGCAATCCTCGGGCCAGTTGCCCCCTGATTTTGACGCCCTGCCCAAGCAAAATGCCCTGCCCGATCCACTGAAATTCCTTGATGGCCGGCCCGTTAAAACTATTGCGGATTGGAATGCTCGCCGGGCGGAAATTCTTCAGCTTTACGAAAAATACGACATCGGCACCATTCCACCCAAACCCAATCTCGATAAAATTACCTTGGTGAGTGAAACAGTATCAGACGGAGTAACGCCGCCCCCGGCACCAGCGGCAGGAGCAGGTGGCTTCGGTGGTTTTGGTGCCAGAGGTCCAGCCCAACCCTTACCCAAAGGCACCATTTCGCGCGTGGTTGAACTGGCCTATGGACCCAATGACCAAGCCACGACTCAGGTTACACTGACTATCCCCGCAGGCGACGGCCCCTTTCCTGTTCTAATCGGCGGCACCGGTGCGGCGTTGTTGAATCGCGGCTACATCGCCTGCAACTACCCCACGAGCGTGGATGATACAACGAGCAACCTCCCCCAGCTGTATCCGACTTACGATTTCGCGACCATGGGGCAGCGGGCCTTCACCGCAGAAATGGTCGTGGACTATCTTTATACTTTGCCGCAAGTGGATAAAGCACGCATTGCCATTACCGGCTACTCACGCATCGGCAAAATGGCCACGATTGCCGCTGCACTTGACGATCGCATTGCCGCAGTGGTGGCAGGTAGCACGGGTGTCGGCGGTGTGTTCGCCTGGCGTCAGGGCGGCGAACGCAATCAAGCCGAGAGCATCGAAAGCACCACCCGCGCGTATGGTGTGTGGTTTGCGCCGCAACTGCGTTTCTTTGTCGGGCGCGAAGATCGCCTGCCCATCGATGGCAACCTGCTTGTTGCCATGATCGCCCCACGCTCCTGCCTGATTGAATACGGCTTGAACGACGAGGTGTCCAATACTTGGGGCGATGAGCAGACGCTGCATTCTGCGCTGCCGGTTTATACTCTCCTCGGCCAGCCCGACCATGTCGGCATTATGCGTGTGCCGGGCAACCACGGCGCGAACAACGTGGAAATGTACCTCGATTGGCTCGACATCCAATTTGGCCGGTCCAAGGACAAATGGGTTAATAATTTTCTCTTCCCTTGGGATTTTCAGCAGTGGGTGAAAAACAGCGGTGAAAAAGTGAACTTGGCGGACTTCCCAGCGCATCAACCAACGGAGGACGTGCTGGCAGGTGCGAACGGTAAGACGATTGCCAGCACTACCGACTGGGAAACCAAAGCCGCCGACATCCGCAAAAATATCAATTGGCTTTTGGGCGAAGCACCCGCAACGATTCCGCCAGCTGGTGGTCCCGTTGATGTCGGCAGTACCAGCACCCATGCCGCTGCCGGAGTGCGGGGCGGCGCAGGTGGTCCGCGCGGGGCGGCTCCAGCGGGAGCACGTGGCGGTGCAGGCGGAGCATTTGGCGCTCGCGGCGGTGCGGCACCCGCTCTCAATTTTGGCGCCAGTCTTAATGATGCCATTAAGGGACTGATCAATCGCAGTTACACCGCTTTTGGCTGGAGCGCCCCGGATATAACGAGCGCCATGACAACACGCGTGGTTACTTTTGGTGAAGGGGTCAAAGGCGATTTGTATTACCCCGCCAACACCCCGGCAGGAACCAAGTTGCCGACAGTCATTTGGCTGCATGGCTACAGCTACCCACTCGGTTATGTATGGGTCTATCGCGGTTCGCCTGACTTGCATCCCATCCTCGCCTTGGTCAAGGCAGGCTATGCTGTGCTGGCTTATGACCAATGCGGCTTTGGTGGCCGCTCGACTGAGCTCGGCCCCTTCTACGACACCTCACCGCACTGGTCCCAGATGGGACGCCTCGTGCATGACGCTCGCTCTGCCATTGATACGCTTCAAAAAGATGACCAAGTGGATCCTGACCGCATTTACATCTACGGCTACGAATTGGGTGCAACGGTGGGCCTCTATACTGCCGCGCTGGATACTCGCGTCAAAGGCGTGGTCTCCGTCAATGGTTTTACACCCATGCGCACTGACACGGCGGATAAGGGTACTGGCGGCATAGCGCGCTTCAGTATTGAGCGCCCGATTCTCCCCCGGTTGGGCTTTTTCATCGGCCATGAAGCGCAAATCCCCACCGATTATTCGGAAATTATCGCTGCGATTGCCCCGCGCGCAGTAGTGGTGCTAGCTCCGAAATATGACCGTGATGCCACCCCCGCCGATGTCCACGCGGCGCTGGAACAGGCGCGCAAAGTGTACAGCCTCTACAACGCCTCCAACAATCTGATGGTCGACGAGCCGTGGGACTATGCCCGCTTGCCAGCTTACACAATGGATTGGAGCGTGCAATCTTTGAGCTGGGTGGCGCATCCGACACCCATGGCCGCCCCCGCCGCTACCCCGGCACCGACAGCGTCCAATTGATTTACCCCTAAATTAGAGGATTGCGCCATGAAGTTATGTAAAACAATCGTGGCTGGATTCATCAGCCTCGTATTTACGGCATGTTTTGTTCAGACGGCCTCGGCCGCCGATGCGCCAGTCACCGTCACCGAGAACAGCGCCTTTTACTCGCTCGATAATGGCATTGTCACGGCGGTCATCGCCAAGGCGTCCGGCGATATCGTTTCCTTAAAGTACAAAGGCATGGAGATGCTTGCCATCACCACCAAGCCGGATGGCCAGTTGAATTTTGACAATGACCCACCGGGCGAGAACTTGAACGGCCTCAATGCCACGATGACCGACCACCAATACGGCTTCTGGTCGCACGACGCCATGGGTGTGCGCGGCACGGGAGACGCCGTGGCGAAAGTTACCATCGACCCGGCTGCCAACGGTGGTGAACGCGCCGAGGTTTCGGTAAAAGGCATTTCCAATAATCGCAAAATGGGCACCGGGCCGGGCGCGGGCACGGCCACCTCGGGCGATGGCAATTTTATTTCGGACATTGAAATTCGTTTTGCCATGGGTCGCGGTGAGGCTGGCGTCTATACCTATTGTGTCTTTGAACACCAGCCCTCCTACGACGCCACGACCATCACCGAGGCTCGTTTCGCGGTCAAATTGGCGGATATGTTTGACTGGATGCTCGTGGACAACACGCCCCACCGCAACAAGCTCTACCCCAAGGAAGCGCGCGAAAATAAATATGACTATACGGTGGTGCAATTCGATCATCCGGCTTATGGCTGGGCCAGCACCACGAAAAACGTCGGCTTCTTCTTCATTAATCCTTCCCAGGAGTACATGAGCGGCGGCCCGACCAAGGTCGAGTTCCTCTGCCATCGCGACACCAATGCGGTCGCCGCGCCAACCGTCCTCAATTACTGGCGGAGCAGCCATTACGGCGGCGCAGGCGTGTCAGTAGCCGCCGGCGAACATTGGAGCAAGGTTGTCGGCCCGTTCTTGCTCTATGTCAATTCCGGCAGCGACCCGCAGGTCATGTACAAGGACGCCGAAGCGCAAGCCGCACTTGAAAGCGCCAAGTGGCCTTTTGATTGGGTCAATGGCATCGACTACCCGCACAAAGACGGGCGCGCAACGGTGTCCGGTCAACTCGTACTGACCGATCCCATCATGCCCTCCGTCAAAATGTCCCATGTGCTCGTTGGGTTGACCTATCCCGATTACCAGAACGCCGGCCCCGGTGGTCAGTTTGGGCCGCAAACCGTAACCTGGCAAACGGATGCAAAGCATTATGAATTCTGGGCTCGCGGGGAAGACGACGGAAACTTCGCGATTCCCAATGTCCGCCCCGGCACCTACACCTTGCACGCTTTTGCCGACGGTGTTTTGGGTGAATTTGCCAAAACGGATGTCACGGTTGAAGCGGGCAAACCGCTGGATTTGGGCCATCTCATCTGGACCCCGGTGCGCCGTGGCAAGCAGCTATGGGAAATCGGAATTCCCAACCGCAATGGTTCGGAATTCCTTGATGGCGACGACTTTTTCCATGATGGAATGCAGATTCGCTACGCCAAAAAGTTTCCGAACGATGTGAATTTCGTCATTGGCAAAAGTGATTACAAAACGGACTGGTATTACGAGCAGCCGCCCCATGCCAGCGATGCGGCCATTGCCGCTGCCGATACTCCGCGTGTCGCGCCCTTGCCAGGTGAAATGCCGCCGGGTGCGCCTCGTGGAGCGCCCGCAACAGGTTCTGCGCCAGCCGGTGCGCCAAGGGGTGGCCGCGGGCCAGCTCCGGCACCGGGTCGGGCGACACCTAGAACCATAACGTTTGACCTGCCTGCTGCGGTAAAGGGCACGGCAACCCTGCGTGTCGCATTTTCCGGGACGACGAATGTTCGCAGTATCCCGGTGATGGTAAATGGCGAAGTCTTGGGCCAACTAGGCCCGTTGCAGCAGGATACAACTTTGGCTTCCCTGGGTAATGGTATTCAAGGAATTTGGCATGAAAACGAATTTGCCTTCGATGCCTCCAAACTCAAAGCCGGCACCAACACACTGACCTTGACCGTACCCGCCGGCCCACTCACCACCGGAGTCATTTACGATTACCTGCGGCTGGAATTGGATGAAAATGCTGCTCCGCCCGCTGCCCAGTAATATAACAAGAGTTCCCTTCTTCCCTCCTTAGCCTCATTCATGAATCCTATCTATCGTTCCGCATTATCCTTGTTCAGTCTGTCATTGTTCGCCGGTTCTCTCTGTAGCGCCGCGCCAGTAACGGTGACTGAGAACAGCGCCTTTTACTCCCTCGACAATGGCATCGTGACCGCAGTGGTCGCGCGGGATTCCGGTGACCTCGTCTCCCTTACCTACAAAGGGCAGCAGATGCTCGCCACCATCACCGACGACAAGGGCCAATTCGATTTCAGCGCCGACCGGCCGGGCGATCCCGGTCGCGGTCGGGGCATGACAGACCATATGTATGGCTTTTGGTCGCATGACACCATTGCGCCGCGCATCGTTTCCAAAATCACAATTGACCCAAAGTCTAATGGCGGCGAACGCGCGGAAGTTTCCGTCAAAGGTTTTTCTGACGGGACCAAGCTCGGCCACGGCCCGGGTGCGCCCGCCGATGGCGAATTTGCCGCCGACATTGAAATCCGCTACTCGCTGGGCGCGGATGATTCAGGTGTGTACACCTATTGCACGTTCGAACATCAGCCGCAGTATCCCAATACCACTCTGGGCGAAGCGCGCTTTTGCGTGAAATTGAACAGCATCTTCGACTGGATGCTCGCCGATGAACATCACCACATGCCCTACCCGCTGGAGATGGAGCGCGATGGCGACGACAAATACAATTATACCACAGATCAATTTGACCATCCTGCTTTTGGCTGGGCCAGCTCAACCAAACAAATGGGCTGCTTTTTCCTCAATGCCTCGACGGAATATTTGAGCGGTGGCCCGACCAAGGTCGAATTCGTCACCCACCGCGACACCAGCCCGCCCCTTTATGCGCCGACCATTTTAAATTACTGGCGCAGCAGCCATTATGGCGGCAGTTCCGTGGACGTTGCGCTCGGTGAGCACTGGACGAAAGTGGTCGGCCCATTTATGATTTATTGCAATCAGGGTGCCGACCCAATCGCCATGTGGGACGACGCCAAGGCGCAGCAAGTCCGCGAAAGCAAAAAGTGGCCCTATGACTGGGTGCAGGGGGTCGACTATCCCCATCGCAATGAACGCGGCATCGTTTCCGGCCAGTTGGTTTTGAGCGACCCCTTGATGCCCACCGCCAAGATGTCGCGGCTACTCGTCGGCCTCACCTTCCCGGATTACCATGTGACGACCAACCGTCCAGCCGCCGGTAACACCCCCGCCGACATCACCTGGATGACTGACGCCAAGCATTATGAGTTTTGGGTGCATGGCGACGATCAGGGCCATTTCACCATCCCGAACGTCAACCCGGGCCGGTACACCCTGCGCGCGATTGCCAATGGCATCCTGGGTGAATTCGCCAAGGCGGAAGTCACCGTCACAACCGGCCAGACGCTCGATTTAGGCCAGTTAAGTTGGACGCCCGTCCGCCATGGCCAGCAGGTCTGGGACATTGGCATTCCCAATCGCAGCGGCTCGGAATTCATGAAGGGTGACGATTATTTCCATGACGGCATGGGCTTGGTTTACCGCGACTTGTTTCCCAACGATGTAAACTACATCATTGGCAAAAGCGATTTTCACAAGGATTGGTATTTTGAGCAGGTTTCCCACGTCGAAGATCCCGCTGCCACAGCAAATACGATCATGGGCAGCGGCGGCGCGCGTGGCCGGGCCACGCCCTGGACTATCACTTTTGATTTGCCCAAAGCCCCGCAAGGCGTCGCCACGCTTCGCGTGGCCATTGCCGGCGGCAGCGTCACGGGCAATAGTATTCCCGTCGCTGTCAACGGCCAGCCGGTGGGAGCAATTCGAGTTACCGGCGATTCCACTATTAGCCGCAACAGTATCCAGGGCTTGTGGTACGAGCGTGATATTCCATTTTCCGCCACCCAACTGAAGGCTGGCACCAATGTTCTCACTCTTACAGTTCCCGCCGGAGCTCAAACCAACGGGGTAATTTATGATTACCTGCGTCTGGAACTGGATGAAAGCGCCACCCTGCCCGCGCAGACGGCTGCTCAATAAATTGATGTTTATGAAAAAAATTCTGGCGGTGGCTTTATTGGTCGGTTGTGTAAACTTCGCTTGGGCAGCGGATGCGCCTACGAGTTTTAAGTTTCAGTTTGGTCCGGGTTCGGTTGCACCAGGCTACACGCAGGTTAAGGCAGATCAACTCTACGACAAGGATCTTGGTTACGGATTTGAACCTGGCGCCGGCAATGTCGCCCCAAAAATTGATGTGGTGGATCGCGGTGGCACTGACCCCTTGCACAGCGGCTTTGTCACCAGCGGCAACTTGTTCAAGTTTTCGGTGAAAGTGCCCGAGGGCGATTACCAGGTCACCGTCACGCTCGGTGATGCCAAGGATGAATCCACTACGACGGTCAAGGCCGAGCAGCGCCGTCTGATGCTCGAACGCATTCATACCACGGCCGGCCAATTCGAAAAACGGACTTTCCTGGTCAGCGTGCGCAATCCGGTGCTGCCCGATGGAACTAAGATCAAACTTGACGTGCAGGAAGTGGATTCGCAAGGAAACCTGACGTCTCTCACATGGGATGACAAGTTGACCCTGCAGTTTAGCGATGCCAAGCCCGCCTTGTGTGCGGTGGAAATCGAACCGGCGCAGAAACCCATCACCATCTTCCTCGCCAGCGACTCGACGGTTACCGACCAGCGGGGCGAACCTTACGGCACGTGGGGGCAAATGCTGCCACGCTGGTTCAAGCCGCCGGTGGTCATCGCCAATTTTGCCGAATCAGGAGAAACGCTCAAGGCCTTCCGCGCTGAACACCGCTGGGATAAAATTCTCAGCGAAATTCAACCCGGCGATTATGTTCTGCTGCAATTCGGCACGAACGATCTAAACACGGGTGCAGGCAATAATGTTCACAATGGCATCTGGCCTGCCGATGACCACGCGGGTGACTGGGCCAATACTTACGTCGAAGGCGAAGACTATAAAAATCTGCTCAAACAATACGCGGCGGAAGCGAAAGCCAAGGGCGCCATTCCGGTGATTGTCTCGCCCATGACCAAAATCGACCGTCAAACCGGCGCGATTAACACCGCCGGCTTGCGCAATTATCCCAAGGACGCCATTGACGCCGCCAAGGAAGCGGGCATCGCCTACATCGATCTCAATGCGATGAGCGTTCAGGTATGGACCGCGCTGGGTCCGCTGGCTCCGCGCGGCACGGTGGATGGCCTGCACTCCAACACCTATGGAGGTTATCTTTTGTCGCGGTGTATCGTAGAGGGCATTAAGCAAAACAATTTTGCGGTCGCAAAATATTTGGTGGATGACGCCGGCGTTTTTGACCCCCAGCATCCGCAACCACTGCCCGACGATTTTAAAATTCCGCTCGAACCGAGCGCCCGGGGTGGTCGTGGTTTTGGTCGAGGCTTTGGACGCGGTGGTCCCAGTGCCCCCACTCCACCGGCAGCCTCATCGCCCCCCGCCCCGACTCCCGCAGTTCCAAGTCAGTAAGTTTTGGAAAATCTCTCGCTTCACCGATAATTTGTCCCGGTTTGAGGCGGAACTGATTTTACAATTTTGATGGAAAAGATTGCATCCACAGCGAGGCGGATTGCGGGTCAGTCTGCAGCCAGTGGCTGGAAACCAGCGCCGTGGCAGCACTTTTTGTGTCGCCCTCCGGAAGCAGGGTTGCCCAGTTGGCCGCCCCCTTTGGATCTTGGGTAACCCAGTTTGAGAGAATATTGAGCGCTGCATCATTCACCAAATCCGGGGATTTAACCGTCGAAACCAGCCAGTTCGCCGCTTGATCGGGATTGGTCAGCGCATACGATTTGGCCGCCGCGGCAATCAGTTGTTCCCGTAAAGTTGAGTCATCCACATTCCTGATCCAATCCAGGGCTGCAGTAGGATCGCTGTTAATCCAGTCACCGGCCACGGTCTGTAAGAAATTAGTCTGACCACTACCTGGGGTCATCTGTTGGGCCAGGATGACGGCCGCAGAGGGATTCTTCGCGGTCAACTGCGAACCCGTTTCGAGTAAAAAGTTCTGCTTCCACGAGCCCTCCGGAATTTGGTCAAGGTAATCCTCCAAATCCGCTGGATCGCTGGCCCATTGCTGGGCAACCACCGCAGTCAGGTCTTCCATGGCTGCGGCATTCGAGGCCACCCAATTCGTCGCGGAGACCAGGTCGGACTGCGCCCACTGATTCAGCACATCCATGCCAAAGGGAGTATTAAGCTCATCGGCTGAAAGCGATTGAATGATATCCACCGCATCGCCCTTGGCCAGCAAGGCCTTCAGTTCCTCCATGGAGTGATCATTATCGTCACCGCCACTGGCTTGAACCTCCAGCCATTGGTGTAATTTCAGATGAATCAATGCCCGCGTCTCGGCAGGAGACAGGGCTGATTTCGCTGGCAAACGCTCTTCTAATGACTGGCCTCGGTCCAACGGCGCATTCTTGCGGAGAAGAACAAGTTTTTTACCGTTGTCAGACTGGTTGCCGGGAATGAGGCTCCCTGACCAGCAAAAAATTGCGGCAGCAGTCAACGTTCCGGCAAGCAAGCACTTGGTTAAAGACTTCATTTTCGTATAAACTTTATTGGTAGCGAACCAGCCGAAAGGAGCCGGACCCCCTGAGATCCGGCTCCTCGACTAGTTTCACTGCCCTGGAAAAGCACCAAATTCTTCTTCCTTTGTATTGAGTGCCTTCGCTAGTTGGTGGTCGTTACCTCCATTATAATTCCCGTATTATAAGAGGTACTGCCCCAAATGTAATTCTCGGCGGCCAAGGTGCCATTCTGCTGTAGATCATACCCATCGTACGTCCATGCCACCCAATCGCCGCCAGCATTTACTTCATTCTGGAACCAAGGACCGACGGTTTTGCCGCCTTCACCGATGCCGACCTTTTCATAATGAAACGCATCAAAGACTGTGCCCGTGTGAAGACCATTCGGCACCCACCCGTAGCCAAGGTCCGTATTCCGATTGAAATCGGTGGCGTTGGTATAGGTAATCGGGCTGTTATTGCCAGTCAGAATTTCGCTCAAGGTAATCGGATAGGCCGGATTGCATTGGGCGGCGCAGCGCACCTTGAATTGGATGTGCGTTGAAAAACCATTGTCCGGATTGCCCCAGTAAGAGGTGATGTTATAGTCGAGGCTGCCGGGAATCAGCAGTCCGCAACCCGTAACCGTTTTGCCCTTGATGGGGGTCAAATTGAATTCGAAATAAGGGGCCTCTTCATTGGGCAGCTCCGTGGAAAAACCAATTTGATAATTTGAGTAGCTGATATGGATACCCTGATCATTCCACGCGCCGCAAGCGACACAGGTCAAATTGCGGGTTACGTCAGCATGGGCCATCGCCGAGCCGAAGCAGAACAGGGCCAGAGCCGCCATTCCGCTGCAGAGTTTTTTGAGTGAACTTTTCATGTTATTTAAGCTTTCTGATATTTGAGTTGTCCATAGCTTTCACGCAAAGAGTTTGCGCAGCCCATCCAAGGGCACCACCTCTAACGACCTCAACGCCTAGCCTATCTTTCGATCGGAACAAAGCTGTGGATCAAGGGATATAAGGGGAGAGCAGTGCCACTATAAGCGATTCTAGAATAGGTTCCTATCGGGAGTTCTACCGATGCCGGTTTCAGCGAAAATGCGCTGACACGACCAAGCGGTAACTGGTAAACATGCTCACCCCAAATTGAACCCCTCCTCAAATGAAATTGATTTTAATAACCGCGCTTACCGTGAATTTGCTGGCGTCGCCATTGGCCAGTGCCGCCACGCCCGATGCCGCTTCTGCCACCGATTCCTCAGTTGCCAGTCCTTCCAATACAACGGCAATGCCAACGGCTGATACCATTGTGGCCAGAGGCAAGGGCTTTGTGATCATGCAGCGTGAAATTGATCAAGTGCTGGCCACCGCCAAAGCGCAAGATCCCCAACATGAACTCCCACCGGACGCCGAACTCCATGTCATCAGTCAGTTGATTGAAATCCAACTCGTTCTGCAAAAAGCCACCGATGAGGAAAAGGTGGCCGGAACGAAGAATGCCGAAGAGAAAGTGGCCGGCATCATGAAAACCTTGGGGCCGGTGGAGTTTGACCACCGGTTGAAAACCACCCTGATGACGGCGGATGACTTACGCCTCAAGTTTGCCGAGGACGATACCGCCCAGACGTCATTGACCCGCCAATTGGGAATCAATGTGACGGATGCCGATGCCAAAAAGTTTTTTGACGAACATCCGGGTGCCTATGACCAGCCAGTACTGGGGCGCGTGCGCGAGATTTTGCTTTTGACGACCTCCGACTTCACCACCTCGGCCGCGCCGCCGTTGCCGCCAGCCACGATTCAGGCCAAGCGCACACTGATCGACGAATTGCTCAAACGCGTTCGGGCAGGCGAAGATTTTGCCGCACTGGCCAAACAATACAACGAGGACCCCATCTCGAAGGACAGCGGTGGCGAGCTTACCTTTAAAAGAGAGCAGATGGAATTTGGCGACCTCGCGTTTTCCATGAAGCCGAACCAAATCAGCGACGTGGTCACGAACGACGAAGGCTTCCGCATTATCCAACTGCTCGAAATCATTCCGGCTAAAAAAGCCGTATTTGCCGACCTCGACGACCGGCTTAAAACAATGCTGACCGGCAAGGAAAAGCGGCTGCTGGCCCCGGCTTACATCACCCAATTGCGAAAAGCAGCAGACGTGGAAATCCTTGATCCCAAACTGAAGGAAGCCATGGCCGCCGCTGACGCCCAAGCTGCGGAAACGGCGAAGGCGCAGGCCGAGTATGACGCCCGGCAGGCTGCGGCAGTAAAAGCGGCGGCAAGCACACCCATCGCCAAACCATAAATGCGGCTGGCGATACCGTTTACTTCACAACAAAAGCGTGATCCTAACTATGCGGCACCCCGGAATGGCGCAAATGTTTCGCGACTGCCTGCGCGCGCGATTGCACATGAAGTTTTCCATAGATATGCTCGATATGCGTTGAAACGGTGCGATAGCTAATCTGTAACTTGTCCGCAATTTCCTTGTAGAGATATCCTTGCGCCAGCAATTCCAAGACCTCCTGTTCCCGGGGAGTCAACCCTTCGGTTTCGCCAGACTGCGGGCGAGTCTGCCGGAACGCCTCGACAATTTTGCGCGCAATTTGACTCGTCATCGGCGAGCCGCCGGCACACGCCTCGCGCAACGCCGCCAGCAAGTCCTTGGGGTGGGTTTGTTTGAGCAGGTAGCCGTTGGCTCCAGCCATCAAAGCACTAAAAATAGCGTCACAGTCCTTGTAAACCGTGGACATGATAAATTGGGTTTGCGGAAGCTGCGCCTTGAGCTTTCGCACCGCCTCCACCCCGCTCATACCTGGTAAATTAATATCCATCAGAACGATGTCGGGCTTGAGCGTGGGCACTTTGTCAATCGCATCCTCCCCTGAGCCATGCTGGCTAATACAGCAGAAATCTGCTGCACGGTTGATCAATTGCGACAATCCCTCGCGCGTGGGGGTGTCATCTTCGACGATGGAAACAGTGATGGGCATAGTGGTAGGGATTTGAGGTAAAGATAGAAATTGATTTAAGAATAAAATGCGTGGCGTCCGTTCCCTACTTCGGTCCCGGGATGGTAAATTCAATTTTCGTGCCCTGCCCCGGTTTGCTCTGGATAACACACTGCCCGCCGATGGCCGACGCCCGCTTCTGCAAGTTCAGCATGCCGTTACCCCCGGAATAACGCGGTTCCCTGGATTCACCCGGACTAACGGTATCGCAATGGAACCCGCAGCCATTATCACGGACTTCCAGCGTTGCTGAGTCGGCATTCAGGGTAAGGCTTAAAAAAACCTCCGTGGCCTGGGAGTGTTTAACTATGTTGTTCAGGACTTCTTTGACCGCCAGAAAAAGATTGTGGCGCACTTCCGAAGTCAAGTGCCACGTCGGCAGTGGCGCCGGCACATTGAGACGCAGACGTATTCCGGCCGGGCGAAGATATTCATCGGTGAAATCGCAAAGATAACTCATGAGGCTGTCCAGCGTGTCGTTTTGCGGATTTACCGCCCAGACGATTTCATCCATCGCCCGCATCAGCTCGCAGGTCACGCTGGCAATCTGCCCAATCCGTCCCGCTTGGAGCCCGGTGGGATCACCCAAGAGCAATTCATTGAGCAGATTGATTCGCGTGAGACCACTTCCTATATGGTCGTGAATATCCCTGGCAATGCGTGAACGATCTTGCTCAAGGTCGTGCTGGCGTTCAAGGCGCTCCAGTTCTCGCCGCAATTCCCGCTGACTAATATAACGAGCCATGCCGGCCACCCCGGCCACCAGCGTCAGCACCATCAGTCCGCGAAACCACCAAGTTTCCCAAAAGTGCGGCAGGACTCGCAGCATGACTGACGAACCCACCTCATTCCACAAACCATCGTTGTTGGCGGCAATGACCCGGAATCGATATGCCCCCGGCTTTAGATAGTTATAATGTGCCGAGCGCAAGGCTCCCGCATTGACCCAGTCGCCATCAAATCCTTCCAGCTTGTAGCGAAAGCGGATTTTTTCTGCATCCGTGAGTAAAAGGGCGGTATAACGAAACTCGAAATTTTGCTTTCCCGGCGATACCTCAATTGCGTCATCCCCAGCAGCGGGACTTCGCCCGCTGACCATAGCTTGCGTTTGCCCGTCCGCCGAAAATTCCTCTATCACCACCGGCGGCGGTCGGGAATTTAAGGGCACTTCGTCAGGGTGCACGGCTACGACACCTTTCGCCGTGGCAAACCACAGTCGGCCATCGCGCCCCCGCCACGCCGATGGCTGATACATTTCCGAACATTGCAGACTGGGCAACCCATCGGAAAGGTCGTAAACCGAACAGGAGATGCCCGATGTTTCATGGGAAGCAAAAGCGCGCAGGGATGCCTTGCCGACGCGAAAAATTCCGTGATGGGAGCCAATCCACAAGTTTCCCTTCTCATCGTCGAGGATCTGGCAGACAATGTCATCCGGCAACCCATCGTGCGCGGTATAGCGGGTAAAGTGTCCGTCTGCGAAGTGGAGCAGGCCGGCATCGGAGGTACCGACCCAGAGAGAACCATCAGCATCGGCCAATAGGGACCAGATCGCCTGTTGGTGGGCGGGAAATTGCGGCAGAGGAAACGCCCGCAAATTGCCGTCGTCAAAGCGATAGATGTTTCCATCATCCGCACCAATCCAAATGTGCCCCTGTTTGTCCTCAGCCAGAGCCCGAACAGGGTTGGCAATGGATTCACAGTGGGAGTCTCCTTTGTTGAACTTGCTGAGTTTGCCATCCTTCCAGCAGGCCAACCCGTCTTTTGTTCCCAGCCAGACGCGATCCTGGTGGTCAACCAGAATGCTTTTAATCCCATGCACGGGGATGGGCGCCGGCAGCCGCTGACCGTCCTTAAAAATAGATAAATCCTCCATGCCGGCACTGATCCAGAGCTGCCCTCGTGAATCGGGATAGGCTGAAAACACAAAACCTCCGGAGGCCTGCCTGGACATCGGATAATTCGTCAAAACTCCATTCTGCCAGGAATTCAACCCCCCGCCATACGTTCCCATCCATATCGCCCCGGTAGAGTCTTCACATACGGAAACTGCCGGGCGCGCGGGTGAACCACTGGGCATTCCCCAGACTTCGAAATGTTTCTCCCGCAATCGGGCCACCCCGCCCCGCCCCAGACCAACCCAGATATTGCCTTCCTTGTCTTCGAGCCACGAGGTTACATGGTCACTTGGCAAACCATCGGCGGTGGTAATCTGCTGGGCGTCGCCTCCCGGGGTGATGTGAACAATACCCATGCCACGGGAAATTTGCCATAGCCCGCCCTCCCGATCTTGGTTCAGCACCGGCCAAAGCTGCTGCTCTTGCATCAAGTCGGGTGTGGCCGTTAATTCCGACCCCCATTGCTGATTCAAATACTTGCGTAATTTCCCGTTGGCGGCCACCAATGCTCCGCCATCCCGGGTGAAAAACATGGACGATACATTCAATTTCGCATCTCCCCGCGGGGTCATATCTTTAAAGCGCTGGCCATCCCACATCGCCATTTCCTTTTCTGTTCCCACCCACAGATGCTTCGATAAATCGGTCGTGATCCAATGCGTCTCGCGGCCGCACAAGCCGCTGTCCTTCGCCACCAACTCGAACCGGTTCTGGCGGATGCGCCACAACTTTCCGTCCAGCGTGGAAGACCACAACCCCCCTGCCTCATCCTCACAATAATAAACCCCTGGCGGATCTCCCGGCGGTTCCAGGATCTGCCAGTTGCTGGAGGCTCCCGGCAACAGCGAGCGGCTGATGAGCAAGCCTGATCGGAACGCAAAGATAATTCGGCTGGCATTGCTAGACACCAGCCAGGCCTCGGAATTATCCCGTCCCTTTCCATTCCATTCCGTGGTGAACACCCCGTTTCGCCAGGACGTGAGCGAACCATCATAGGTGTTGATCCAGAGCGTGCCCTGTGCGTCCAAAAAAAGTTTGACGATGCGCGCATGCTCAAGCTGTGGCGTGGTGGCCGGATTATAAGTTACAAACCGAACCCCATCAAAGCGCGCCAGCCCGTTATAAGTTCCGATCCAAAGGTAGCCTTCCGGCGTCTGCGCCAGCGAGGTGACGAAATTATCCGGCAGTCCATTTTCCGTGGCCCAGGTGTCAATCAAATAGCTGCCAGCTTCGGCTTGAAGCTGGGTTAAAACAAAGGCGACGACAAACAATGCGATTGCCTGCCAGATCGCGCCTCCGCTTGAGCGAGCAGGGCGCCAAACCGACCTGAGGGGTAACACAGTTCACTATTTCTACCTCGATTTCACAATCCTTGGAAAGAAACTTCCCCACAAGTAAACCCTTCATATATCTTCAGGCAGAATGCTCACATCTCCGGAAATATTGATGAGGCCCGATCATCTCTGGCCACAATTGCTCAATCGTATTTCTTTAGGAGATTTAAAAAAACAGCCCCACTCTTCCCCTACTTAAGCCAAATTCCATCATCGTTAACCGACCCTCCTAAATACAAGGGTTTTTACCCGCAAACGTGTCTGGAGATTTAAAAAATTCCTGCACGCGCCCCTGCTCTTTCACCGGCACCCATCGCGAAAATACCCGGGACACGCAGGACCACACCCCGGCCTCGCCGGCTGCGATTATTGTGTTGCCCGAATCGGAGCGAAAAGAAACCCTCCGGACTGCCTTCATGAAAGCACGAATACTCGTAACCCGACCGCCGTCGAATGCCGCCCTCGTGGAATTGCGCCGGCGTTTTTCCGTCGAAGCCAATGAACAAGGGAGTGCCTGGAGCGCCGAGGAACTCCGCCTCCGTGCTGCAGACAAGGACGGTCTTTTGATTTCCGGCGCCGACCGCATTGATGGCCCGCTGCTCGACGCCACACCCAAGCTCAAAGTGGTCTGTAACGTCGCCGTTGGTTATAACAATATTGACCTCGCGGCCTGCTCCACCCGCGGGGTACTCGCGACCAATACGCCCGGGGTATTGGACGAAACGACGGCGGATTTGACCTGGGCGCTGCTCCTCGCCACGGCTCGCCGTCTGCCGGAGGCGGAACGGTTCATGCGCGCAGGCCAATGGCAGGGCTGGCGGGGCGATACGTTTATGGGCCGGGACGTGCATCATGCGACACTCGGCATCATTGGCCTCGGTCGCATTGGACTGGCCGTGGCGCGGCGCGCCCACGGGTTCTCGATGAAGGTGCTTTACCACAACCGTCATCGCCTGTCGCGGAAAGTGGAGCAGCAATGGGGTGTAACCTATGCCACTCTGCCACGCCTGCTGCGGACGGCGGACTTCATCAGTCTCCACCTGCCGTATTCTCCGGAAGTTCATCATTTGATCGGCGAGAAGCAGATAGCCCAAATGAAACCCAGCGCGGTCCTGGTCAATGCGGCGCGCGGCGGTCTGGTGGATGATGTCGCGCTGATTGCCGCCCTGCGTTCACGCCGTATCGCTGCGGCGGGTCTGGATGTGTTTGAGAGCGAGCCGAATTTTAATTCCGGTTTTCTGGAACTGGACAACGTGGCCATCCTCCCGCACATCGGCAGCGCGACCCAAGTCACCCGCCAAGCCATGTTTCAACTCGCCGTCAAAAATCTCACCGCGGCATTGGCCGGTAAACGTCCGCCGTCTCTCTTAAACCCAGCGGCCTGGAAAAATCGTCGGCGATAAGCCCGGCCGGGTCATGACAGTTTCCTTGATAACCTTTCTCCTGTTTGTGGTCTTGAACGCTTACCGGAATCCTCCGGGTCTGTTGGCACAACTCGATCAATCCACGGCCGAAGCCACGGCAAATTCGCAGGCGCTGGACAAAATTTTTGCAAAAGTCACTGCTCAAGGAAACGTCTTATTTCGCTTTCAAGGTCTGGAACATTTGCCGGAGACCCAACAGCAGGAAATGGTTTTTAGGTATGTCCGGGCTGTCTATAGCTCCTACCCCAAGCGGGTCTATGTGGCTGATACCGCCACCACCGTTCCGCAGGATTTCACCGGCAATCCTTTTCCAGACTTTTCCCCCTCGCAGAGCTGGCTGGATGCGCATCAAATAAAGACCGTTTTGGTGGCCCAAGTGAACCCCGACGGAACTACCCGCTATTATATTCCTCTGGCCAAACAACCCTGATCCTCCCATGCCCCTGCTCAGTTCTGCCGAATATTTGCTTCTCTTGTGGTTGGTGGGCTATGCGCTGCTTTGTCTATTACTGGGCCACGTCAAACGACATCTCGCCGAGATTCTGGCCCTGTCCAGAATGCTCGGCTGCGCGGCGGTCCCCTTGCTGCTTTTTTGGCTCTCGCTGGCCGGGCAAAAACCCACTGGCGTTGTGCTCGTGGTCATTTTCCTTGGCAGTGTAGTGTCGCTCTTACTACTGAGGCGCTTTCGTGGGCTGGTGAGGCCACTTTGGACCAACCCGCGCTTGACCAAGTTGGACTGGTTGCTGGCACTCTCTATTATCCTCATTGCTTACTCTCTTTTTACCGTAACCCACCTGGCACTGAAATATCCGTTGATCGAGTGGGACGCCGTTTCGACCTGGGGCATGAAAGCCAAGATTTTCACTTTTGCACCCATCTCTAACCTCGATGATTATTTCCATGACGCTTCTCTGAACGTCTCCCATCTGGACTATCCCTTGCTGGTGCCATTCCTTACAGCAGGCGTATATACCGCGCTGG
>Ga0206838_10125_pt1 | contig 23805 bp, 22 predicted proteins | sample Alteio_BWOrgCont_26_FD_152879 | JGI IMG/M metagenome (GOLD analysis project Ga0206838, IMG submission 152879) | Enriched cells from forest soil in Barre Woods Harvard Forest LTER site, Petersham, Massachusetts, United States -... | ecosystem: Environmental > Terrestrial > Soil > Temperate forest >...
GATTTTCTTCACACCAGCCGAGCGCGATCTGCGTCAGGGCCTCCGTGCGGAATGCAAACCAGGACGATTCGATGCCGTGCCGCCGAAGGGTGTCTTTGAAATTCCGGAATGCCCCAGGGCCATGGATGGCGTTCAGAAGATCTTCGCGAATACTGTCGAACTCCACCGAGCGTGAGAATTCCTGCATGATCGCCCACTCGTGTACCTCAAACTTTGTGGGAAGCTCCTGGAAGCGGTCGGTAGAAACGATTCGCTTGGCAATCTCCCATTCGTGTTTCTGCCATGCAGGAAGATCCGGCTCCTCGTCGCCGGAGTTCTCTGCCTCCCGCAGAAGAGCATGGGAGACGGTTTCCACCTGGCCGGAGTCGAGATCCAAAAAGGCGGAGGACTCGTCGAATTGCATCTCCAGAGCATCGACGATGTCTTTCAGACGTACAGTCGCGGGCATAGGTTCGAGAGACCATCATAATGCCTGCATTGTGCGCAATTCCCCGGCCTCGCCGTAAGGTAAAAACTCGTCGAATCCGTCAAGGACCGTCGTCCGCTTCTCCCGGAGCGGCAGTGTGACGCACCGTGTCTTGAAGTGAATGCGGCGATTGTGTCCGTGGCGTCGGCCAACAAGAAGCTGGCACATGGACGAGTGGTCCGCTTATCGGGCAGGTGGCCTCCCGGCGCCCTCTAGCAGCTGGCACTACTAATCTCACCAATCAGCAGAAGACGCCTGGAACACTAGGCTTGGAAAATCGTTACGCGATTCCCACGTCCGCAGATCCGTTGCGTCGCAGCGAAACGATTGATCGCCACACGTCATCCCATCCTAGCGCCCAACGCGTGCGATCAGGACAGCGAAGCCATTTTTTGAAGCCATTTCCCCTCACGTCGAAAAAAGTAGCCCATACAAAAGTCCCTACAGTAGCCATCACGCAGCCTCTATAAGTGCTTCTAAATTCTTGATTCTCAATGGGCATCACCCGTGTAGCGGCTGAGCAACAAAACCGTCTGTTTGGCGATATTGTCGGAACTAGTAAGCTATTGATAACACTCACGCGGAGGGATGTGTGAGCGGTTGAAACAGGCGGTCTTGAAAACTAACTCGCTCCTGCCTCTGTTAAATGGATTCAATGAGTTAGTTCGGAACGCCAGCCTGAAATTCGGGACAACTTGTGCAGTTCGGAAATAACTGTGCAACCAATTGTGCAACTAACCGTGCAACTGGTACCGTCTGCCGAATCGATTGAGCCTCCGCCTTCGGTTATGGGTGAGGGTTAAACGCACCTCAAGTATTCAGCCGTGCTCGATGCTTAGGCTCTGGCTCTAATGCCTCCTCGGTCGATTCCGCCAAAGCGTTGATGAGGTGCACTGCAGCGATGCCGAGTGGATCTGATAAGGAATACCTGGCTTGTGACATTCTGTCGCTCCGATCGACGGCGACGATTAGGCTGACCCTCTCCAACTCGCGCAGATATTGTGTCAGCTTTTTCCTAGACCTTTCCTAGACCCAGGAGGAAGCGTGCTGCGTAGCTGGCTTAACTGAGTTGGGCCATGCTGGAGCTGGGTAAGAATCCTGAATGCCCATTTGCCCTGAATGCGCATGACACAACGATTCTGGTCTCCCTGAGCGTGAACTGCGGCACTACGATCAAGCCTGTGATCCTGAAGGGTTCTAGACTTACTCAGACGGGCTTTGCCGTTTGGTTCGAGCTTTGTTCTCACATTCTCCGGACCAGATTGTCCTGGCGTGATCTTTCCGGGCATTACACCGTTGCTCTTCAAAGCGGCTGAGCGCATCTTGACACCTCGGGGTTCGGTGACGAACCAGCTCTAGATTCTTTTCAGCGACCGCGGCGAGGGCGGTTTTTGAAAATGAGTGATGAATGTGTAATGCAAGTTCGAAATTCGGTCAAATGAACACCGAGGGTGGGCTGAGAACAGCAGAAGATAAAAGACTTGCTTAATGCCCAATGGTGTTGCACTGCGGTAAGATCGAGCGCCCGATCTCGTTCCTCAGAGGCGCCACTGCGTAGCCGTCCCGCCCTTTGTGCTCGCCTACTGAGGGGGTATCGTTTGTGATGAAGGGCATTCGATGCGAGCCGCAGAACTCATCTATCCCCTGACATTCCGCCTTACTGACATGCCGATTGAAGATCCCGAACCCGGCGAGGTGCAGGTTCGGATCGACGCGGTGGGCGTCTGCGGATCCGATCTGCATGCCTACTCCGAGGGCGCTGTCGGCAGCACTCCCAATGTCTACCCCATGGTGCTCGGGCACGAGCCTGCAGGACGGATCGTGAAGACCGGCGTCGGTGTTACCGGACTCGCTGTGGGCGACCGCGGGGCACTTGAGCCCGCTCTTTACTGCTATCACTGTGAATTCTGTTTGAGCGGTCACCACAACGTGTGCGCGAACATTCGCTTTCTGAGCAACCCTCACTACCCCGGTTTTTTTCGTGAACTGGTCAACTTACCGGTCGTCAACTTTCGTCCCATCCCTGCCGGGATGTCGTTCGACGAAGCCCCACTGGCCGAGCCTCTAGCGATTGCCCTGCACTCCATCCGCCTAGCTTCGATCCACGCGGGCGAAACGGTAGCGGTCATTGGTGCCGGACCAATCGGGCTTTTGACGATCGCCGCACTGCGAGCCGCAAAGGCGACACGAATCTGGGCTGTGGAACCACTGGCGCATCGCCGCGAGTTGGCCCGTGGAATTGGCGCTGACGTCGTGATCGAGCCCGGAGAGGCTGTCGAGGAAATCCTCAGCGGGACGGGGCAGCGCGGTGTGGACTGCGCAATTGACTGTGCGGCCGGAGAACATACCACCGGTCAGGCGATTCAAGTAACCCGCAACGCCGGTCGCGTTGCGCTCACAGGTATTCATTCATCCCCCTTCGTACCCATGGATGGTTCAGCAATGAGGCGCAAGGAACTCAGCATCTTCAACGTGCGCCGATCGAACCACGAGACGCAGGAGGCTCTGGAACTGCTCCACGCGCACGCCGAGTGGTTTGCACCGCTGCTTACCCATACCAGGGAAATCGAACAGATCGGTGATGCCTTCGCAATCGCCAGCCAATATCGCGACGGTGTCGGGAAGATGATCGTCAGGCCTTAGAGCCCCGAGCGTCGGTGTGCTCATCATTTTTCCGGATCTGCGGCTCGATGGACGGCGTTGCCAAACGCCAGTGGGCCGTCGCATCGAGGCGGAAGCAGCGCGCCGCAGGGCGACGGGGCTGAGGCGGCTGCGTGGGGAGCAGGCCCAATCCATCGCTGCCGCGGAGTTCGCGATAGCTCGGATGTGCAGGGATGGCGGTGATGGTCGCGGACATCACTCGTCCACTGCCTTATCGCAGACGCGGGTGTAGGTGTTGATCCAGTTTGTCTTCCAGTTGTGACGCTGTCAGCGGAGAAGGCCTGCTCAGAGTGGACTTCGCTGGGCGAGAGCTTAATCGCGTACCAGAAGTCCTGACTTTTGATAGCAAGCCTGTTAGACTAAGACGCGCAAGACAACCAAGGTCATGTCATCGTGCTGGGATGTGCCCGCGGAGAAAGCGTCCGCGGCAGCAAAAATCTTGGCCATCGCCTCATGGGTGGACAGTCCACGACAATTCTTAACGCATTGGATCAATTGGTTCTCGCCCCATTCTTCCTCGTGGGTATTCAGAGACTCAGAAATGCCATCGGTGAAAAGTACAATCTGATCTCCCGTTCGAAGCGGGAAGGCTTCTTGCTGATAGCTCTGCCGCAACAGGCCGATTACCGGACCACCGGTCTCCAACCGCATAACCTCGCACCCGTTGGCCGAATACCGGAGAACGATCGGCGGGTTGTGACCAGCGTTGATGTAAGAGAGTTGCAGAGTTCGAGGATCGTACTCGGCGTAAAACAATGTCGCATAGCGGTTTGATGAGGAAGCCTCGCATACGAGCCGGTTGACTTGCCTTATCAAGTCGACCAGGTCATGTTTTACTGCTGCCTGGGCACGCAAAGAAGCCTCGAGACTTGCCATCAAAAGCGCGGCGCCAATACCTTTGCCGGAGACGTCGCCAATGGCAATTCCGAGTCTACCTTCGGGCAGTTCGAGAAAGTCGTAGTAGTCGCCGCCTATTTCTCGCGCCGGCCGGCACTCCCCACAATAGTCCAGACCTGCCACGGGCGGAAGATGTTGAGGAAAGAGATGCGCCTGCACCTCCTGTGCAATTTCCAACTCTCGATTCAGCCGTTCGCGCTGTGCCATCTCCCGTCCGATGGCGGTCGTCAAGCGTGCAACCTCCAGCGCCAAGGCCGTCTGCGCGTTTGACCGCACGTCAAGGGCATCGAGAGCGCGCGAGATAGCGCGTCCCGTGAACTCGTCTGTCTCACTTTCCTGCCATGCAATGAGATGCGGGATGAGGCGCTCCCTGTCGCGATGGTTCCTCGGTGCATTTGCGACAAGTTGCCGCAAGCGACCGTCTGCAGAAGAGGAGATGGATCCGAGAAACTGATCGAGAGCTGGACCACCGGAATCCAGGAGTTGGTGAAAGAGTCTGCGGGCCTCACGTGGGTCCTCCACTACGAGGTGCCGAAGCTTCTCATAGAGAGTCTCAGGCGGTTTCATAGCGCTTCGAGCGAAGTTCGAATGCTTTCCTTCCGCCTTCGAGCAGCTCAATGATCTGTTCGCGGCATTCATCCACGGTCCCAGACCTCTCGATCACTCCGATCCGGCCATCTGAATTCATAACCAGGACAAGATCCGCTTCTGCTAATACCGGGATGTTCGCATTGTGGGTGATGAAGATCATCTGTCGACGCTTCTTCAGCCGTTGGACCGCGTTTACCACGGTTTCAAAAATAAAGTGGTTGTCGAGGTTGTCCTCTGGCTGATCAATGATCAGCGGGCTATCTCTTCTTGCTAAGAGAATCGGTAGCAGCGCAGTGCATTTTTGACCGCGCGAAAGATCGGACGCGTCCTTGAAATTCGCTTTTCCCGCAGATGAAACATTTAACTCGATCCCAACTCTGTCCTCGATCGCGATTACCTCAAGAGTTAGCGGATCAACGCTCTCTCTGAACGCATCGAGGATCTTGCGAGAACGCTCGCGACCGAAGGCCGTAAGCTCCTCGAGTGACTCCACGTCGTCAGTTTGGATGAGCTGGGCCAGTTGTTCCGGCCTCAGCTGCATGAGTGTCGCGATGATTTCCTCGTGATTCCGAACCCGCGCACCGCGCAACCCATCGACCAGCATCTGTTGGTATGCCAGGTGGTCGGCATTCCGCATGATTCGGATGCGGACACGTTTGCCAGCCTCTCGCTGGAGTTCGGAAGCAATCTCCTCGCGTATGCTCGATATTTGATCTCGCATGAGGATGTGCTTCGCTTTAAGCGACTTGCGTTGGTCCAGGAGAGTCTTCAACTCTATATTCAGTTCCGAACGCCGCTCCTCCACGGAGTGGAGTTTGGAGAGCTGCTGTTCGAGTGTTGCTCGTGTTCGAGCTTGCTCACTTGCCGCCTGGTTGAGGGTGGTCAATCTCGCCAGCTCGCTAGCATGATCCGAGTGGGCCTTGCTGATGCCATCTCTTGCCTTCGCTATCGTCTTTTGTGCCTCACGAATCTGACTGCTGATCGTGGAGAAATGCTCTTCGATGCTACCCAAGGTCGCTGCAAGCAGGTCGTCGTATTGGCCAAGGGTATCTGCATTGGCAGAATGCTCCTCCGCAAGACGCGCTTTGAACACAATCTGCGTCTTCTTTTTCATCTGCTCAAGGCCTTGATCCAGCGATCCAAGCTCTCGATCGAAAGCGTCGAGTTTGCTAGTTTCACGTTGATTGAGCTGCTGCTGACGCGAAACTCGGACAAACTCTGTCGTCGACTCATGGTCGGATGGCGGGAGAGTATTTAACCGGGCACGGACATCTCCGAGTTCCTCAGCTTGTTCGGTGAGATCCTGAAGCGAACGTTGCGTTGTCCGAATAAGATCCGCGTTCGCATCCAAGGCACGTGCACTCTCGGCCAATGACAGGTGAATCGTACGCATCTGCTCGCTGCGAAGCTCGTCTAAAAGGGTTCTACGCTTCTGACCAAGAACCTCGTCGGCAATAGCTTCAATCTCCGGACTACTATAGGCATCCAGTGGCAGAGACGTGCCTCGATCGATATCGACTGAGTCAATCGTCCTTCCGCCCGGTCCGAGTAGAACCGGCTGTTGTTTAAGCCCCCTTTTAATCGTGTACCGGCCCACATCTTCAGCTAAGGCTGTGATCGTTACAAGAGCTCCCCCGGCGAGATTCGCCTGGACCAATTCGACGCAATGCTTTGGAGCAGCCGACAGGCCACAGACTGCGAACCTTAGTGCTTCAGCTAGCGTTGATTTTCCACTGCCGCGTGGCCCAATGATGCACGTGAGGCCCTGAGGAAGCTGAACCGACAAACCAGGAAGAAATCCACCGGTAATCTCGATTTTTTCAACGAACCACATAACAATTGGTGGCTAACCTCTCTTCCGATTCGATTTCGAAGAGAACGAACACCAGCATACAGGAGCTTACGCTCCGGATCGCATTCACTAAAACGAGACACGTTCGTCTGCGTTCAGTCGTTGGCAGGGTCGCAAAGATGGCGATTTTGTCCCATCGTGGAATTAAGTTGACGGCTCGCCTCTTATCCCAGATTCATTTAGAAACGGCGGCACTTTGAACATACAGCGGCTCCGATCGACTAGACTTGCGTACACGCCTTGTGACTTTTGTCTTCGCCGTGAAAGTGGGTATCAGGCTATTTTTCTCTGTTTGAGTGTTTTGCAGGATCGGGCATAACGCCTTGCGATACATTGGCTTGACCGCACGTAGGCCGGAGCGCGCTTTGCAGCGCTTTGGCTCACTTTAGGTCCCCGCTAGTCCCCACAGCGTCCCCGGATCTCTGCGTCATTGGTGGCGTGCCCGCTCGTTATTGCCCTTCTAGGAAACTCGATCGAAGCGAATTGCTGGCCAAACGGTTCGGAATGCGTACAGGCGAATATTGATCATGCCGCAAGCGGCTTCTGCGTAGAAGGGCACCTAAGCGAGGTCGTGGAAATACAAGACGAGTTCCTCCGCCATGGTTTTTCCCCTCGTCCTTGAACCCTGACGCGCATTTACGCTGCCTCCCTTTATTCTGCGCAGAACCTGCAACCCTCCGGTAAACAGTAGCACGCACCGAGAAACTGCCAAGTACCGGCGATTGCGGTTGATTCTGAAAATATGGCTGTTACGGTGTTTTCTGGAGCGACTAAATGCTGCCAATTCTCGAGGAGACTCTCTCAAAAGTCCCCAAAGTATTTTGGCCCTGAATGGATTCAAAGTCCTTAAAAAGCCGCGAGGGGCTCGAACTCCTCACCTCTACGGTGTCAAATCTTGACCCCCAGTCAGACTCTGCCACACCGAATAAGAGCAAGTAGTACGGGAGAGCCAAGGTCCATGGGCTCTTGGCGTGTATCGTGCCTTTGGCAAGTGACACAGAGTGACACCGACAAATCTCGAGCGATTCCGGTAAGGATGGCAGGGTTACGACACAAACAACGACACAGACCGCGCTCTGCGCACTCCTCTCCCTTCTTGGGATGTATCCACTTTCGCCAGCAGATACAAGTTTCCTTTACAGCTATCGACCGACGCCCCGACGCGGCCGATAGCATGACAGAACGCCTCACTCTGGGTATTGCTAGTTGATAGTGGAATCCACTTGTTCGAGAAGGCGACTTGAACGAAGCCGCTGTACGGCGGACGCGTTGGACGCAAGGGAACTCGGTACGTCGGCGCGTCCCAGGCAGCTCCGATGGTTGCCCCCGCTGCGAACGGGTCGGTCTTTGATCCATCTGAAGTCGACCTCGGTCACGGTGAGGTGGGAGCTTATTGCAAGGCTTCGCCAGGGAAGGCAAGATAGTTGGCGGGATTGCTGTAGGGATTCTCAATGGGGAGAGGCCGGAAGCTGTCCCGATTGTGGCATTGGATTCGATATACGGGAGTCAATAAGAAAAGAGGGTTTGGGCATCCGCAGCATGAAAGAACGTGTATATTCGATAGGCAGTCGATTCGAGACCTATTCTGAACCCGGGCAGGGGACAAGAATTGAAGCTTAGGTCGCTCTCCAACCGAAATCGGAGCTGGCAACACGATGACCTTATATCGAATGGATGGCGGCACCCACTAGCAGGCACCCTCTTCGAGTTCTACTTTGGTCATGTTGTATTTCTGTCTCAAGACCTGAGTGAAGGCGGCGTCACAAGTGAGTGTGACGGCCATTACAGCTAGCGCTCCGTCGCGCTGGTTTCAATTAACCCGAGCCATTGTTCGTAAATTGTTGAGCAAGGCATGCCGCTCGCGTCAATTTCGGAGCGCAAGTCTGGCAAATGAACGGAATGCCTTTATGGAAGCCGCCCACTTAAGCACGTCCCGCCCTCGCATACTCATCGCAGATGACCATGCGATCTTCGCTGAGGCTTTGCGCGTCTATCTGGAGAAAACATTTGCCGTCGTGGGGGTGGCAGCAGATGGCCGGGCCATGCTGCAGGAAGCCATCAGACTCAGCCCGGATGTAATTGTTGCCGATGTCGCGATGCCCCTCCTTAACGGGCTAGACGCCGCCCGAAGAATTAGAGAACACGTTCCGAATGTCAGGTTCGTATTTCTGACAATGCTCGACGACACAAATCTTGCTGCCGCGGTACTTGAACTTGGACGAGCGGCTTTTGTTCTAAAGCGCTCCGGCGGACGGGAACTGCTGAAGGCGATTGAGGAGATTTTGCATGGCCGGTCCTATGTTACCCCTAAGCTGAGACCTAATGACTGGGTCGTCGCGAAGACCAGGGCGAAGCAGTTCTCGAAGGAATTGACGCGACGGCAGTGCGACTTCGTGCAGTTGTTTGCTGAGGGACAGTCGATGAAAGAAATAGCAGCGATCCTCAACCTGAGCCAAAAGACTGTGGAATTCCACAAGCACCGTATCATGGAAGCATTCGGTCTCAAGAGCAACGCTGCTCTGGTCCTGTTCGCCGTAAAACGCGGCCTGATCTCAGTCGATCCCGAACCTACATCTGCGGGGCGTCACAACCTGGGGATTTTCCCAGTCGCGAGAAACCGCGACGTGCCCTCACAATAAGCTCTAAAGTTTGAAATGGCTTCGGCACTTACGTGACGAAGTATGGGCATTCCTCTGCTCTAACGGAGGTGAACTTTGATCCGGCCGCGGGTACTACTGGCGGACGACCATTCGGCTTTCCTTGAACGCACAGTTGCGCTGTTAAAGCCTCAGTTTGACATAGTGGGAACCGTAGCGGATGGCGCAGCATTGGTGTCGGAGGCCCTCCGTCTTCTTCCCGACGTCATTGTGACTGATATTACTATGCCTGGTTTGAGCGGAATCGATGCCGCCCATCGACTGCGCCAGTTCACCTCGTCAGCCAGAATTGTCTTCCTGACGATCCATTCGGAAGAGCAATTCGTAGAAGCGTGTAGGGCGGAAGGCGCGTTGGGATACGTTGTCAAGGCCCACATGAAGGCCCACCTGATTCTAGCAATACAAGCGGCCCTTACCGGGGCGGCTTACATTTCTCCACTTGTTCCCAAGTGATGTTCGCTAAATCGGCTGGGGGAAAAACCAGTGCGCTTCGGTCCAGGCAAACTTGGGGAGTGCAATACACCAGGAAAGGAAGTCGATATGCCTACCCCTTCAATCGTTAAGGCTTTTCGTGCAGCAACCCTCTTCTGCGTTGCAACTTTGCCTTTGTGTTCCGTTGGCTGCGGAAAGAAATCGCAGTCCGATACACAGACCCCGGCGGGTGCACCAGCCCAACCATCTTCTACCTCAGCTCAACCGGCCGCTCCCGCTGCACCGACAGGACCTGTACCGTCCTTCTCAGCCGCAAATAAAGTGGGCCTTTACGCCTATCCGGGAAAGGGTCAAAGTCATGATCAGCAGCTCATTGATGAGTCCGGCTGCTATAACTCGGCTCAGCAGCAGACAGGCGTCAGCCCGGATACGCCGGCTCCGCAGCCGCCGTCTTCTGCTGACGTCCAGGCTGCTCAGTCGCAGGCGGCTGATGCCGCGCCGGAGCAAAAAGGTGGGCGAGCCAAGGGTGCGGCTCGAGGCGCGGCCAAAGGCGCGGTGGTTGGCGGAATTGTCGGAGACGCCGGGAAAGGTGCGGCCGTAGGCGCAACCGTGGGCACCGTCCGCGGCGGACGGCAACAGCGCCAGGCCAACGCTGCTGCCAAAGATCAGGCTTCGGCGCAGGCTGGGACGCAAGTGCAACAGCAGTACCAAAGCCAGAAAGCTGCGTACGACGAACAGATGAATACCTTCAAGCGGGCGTTCTCAGCTTGCATGGATGCGCGAGGCTATTCGGTCAAATAGCTGTCGGAACGGAGGCCCGAATAAGGGCCGGTCCTTACCGGGCCCTCCGATTTTTGGGTGAGAAGCCGCTCACGGAATCTAGACAATGTCTGAAGTGCCAAGCACATGCTGATGCGGAGCCAGAATTACGCACGGCGCAAAGAGGCGAGGTGAGTTCACCTCCGAGAGTCCTCACGATCGGACGACGGTTGCCGGCCGTCGCGGCGCTACTCATATTCTGCACCCTATGCGTGCCCTATGCGGCCATGGCACAGGAACACCCTGCGCATGAATGGGGTTACAGTGGACCTGAAGGCCCTGCGCACTGGGGCGAACTAAAACCCGAATTCGCCGCATGCAAAACCGGCCACCTCCAGTCCCCGGTCAATATTGCCGGTGCCCGGAGTGCTGATCTGCGTGCAATTCAGTTCGAATACAAACCCAGCGCGCTCCACATCATCAATAACGGCCACACGATTCAAATCAACTACACGCCCGGCAGTTTGATCAGAGTCGGAGACAAGCGTTACGAACTAAAACAATTCCATTTCCACCATCCCAGCGAGGAGACAATCAAGGGCAAGCGGTTTCCCATGGAGCTCCACCTGGTGCACTCGGATGCCGACGGGAATCTGGCCGTGGTATCCGTGCTGTTGGAAGAGGGTACTGCAAATCCGCTCGTTGAAACGTTGTGGGGTGTTGCGCCGAAGACGGACGGTCCGGAGAAGACGGACGATAACCTCGAAATCAATGCCGCGGACCTGTTGCCTGCTAGTCGTAGCTATTTCACGTTTGCCGGTTCGTTGACGACTCCGCCGTGCACCGAAGGCGTCAGTCGGTTCGTACTCAAGACGCCGGTAACGATTTCGAAGAAACAAGTGGCGACGTTTGCCGAGATCTATCCTTACGATGAACGGCCAACTCAGCGCCTGAACGGCCGCACGGTTCTTGCAAGTAAGTGATTGCCAGCCGCCTGACCTTGACTGCCCTGGGCCCAATGCCGGAATCGACGGGCGACGACATTAACACGATCCGAGCTTGGTTACGCCATGTCTCGGTCAACACTGCAAAAGTCTATGCAGAAGTGGATCTGGAACTCGCCGATATGCCCGAACCTGCCTTTCAAATAGGAGGTCCGACATTCACGAAGCCTGCGAATTCAATCGCAGAGAGCCGAATATCGCAACGCGTCGCCTCAATCGGCTGGATGCGCGGCCTGGTCATGATCTTCATGGTCATTGACCGCGCTTCCATGGCATTCGACGCTCACCACCTGGACCACGACTCCGCCATGTATGCCGCCGGTACGATGGTCCTCCCGGCGGAGTTCTTCACGCGCTGGCTTACGCACCTGTGCGCGCCGGCTTTCGTGTTTCTCATGGGTACGTCCCTGGCCCTGAGCGTCGAGCGGCGGGTAGTCAAGGGTGTCAACGCCTGGGAGATCGACAAGAGCATGCTGAAGCGTGCTTGATCATCGCGCTTCTCGATCCGACACTCATCTCTCTGGGTTCCGGTCGCTGAGGTTCCAGGCGCTGCTGGCTATCGGCCTTTCGATGATCTGCATGGCCCCCTTCGGCGTCTGCCTACCTGGGCCCTGGTTTCTTTGGCCGTGGGCTGGATCGCACTAGGAGAAATCGTGACCGGCTGGTTCTGGACACCACCGGGCAACTCCTCGGTTCTGGCCGCATTCAAGGTTGCGACCTATGGCAGTAACAGCATGGTCATCAAGTATCCGGTGATTCCCTGGCTGGCCGTCTCGATCCTGGGCTGGGTATTCGGCCGGCATCTTATCCTTTTCGCTGCCGGTCAGAGCACAGTTTCGGGAAGGAACGTGCTGTGGCTTTGCGGTGTCGCGAGCCTGATCGTCTTCGCAGTCGTCCGCGGTATCGGCGGATATGGCGACATGTCCCTGCACCGCGCGGACAATTCATGGCAGCAGCGGCTTCACGTCAGTAAATATCCGCCGTCGCTCACCTACTATTCGCTGGAACTCGGCATTCTGTTCTTGTGCCTCGCGTTGCTCAGGACGCTCGAGCTGCGGATTGGCGTCCGGGAGAACGGGGTGTTCTATATTTTCGGGCAGACTGCAACGTTCTTCTACATCGTCCATCGTCTTGCGTTCGAGATACCGGCGACGTATTTTCGCCTCCGCGGCTTCGACGGTTTGGGCGCCATCTGCGGTATCTCGGCCGTGACGCTTGTCCTGCTCTACCCGGCTTGCCGCTGGTATCGGACGGTTAAGGCGGCGCATCCCGACTCAATCTTGAAGTACTTATAGCACTCGACTGCTGCACGCTAGCCGTCGACGGTGACCCTAAGCGAGCTCCCGGCCGAAGTATTTCAAGAACAACTACCGGTTCCAGACGCGTGAGCAATCGGTATTTCGCGACCAGGAGCTATGATTTTTTGTTGAGGTCGTCGTCCTTGTAGTACTTCGTACCCTGCAAGGTTATCTGGAGGGCGAGTCCATTCTTGGTGATCTGGTAGACCAGGACGCCCGGGGCAATCTCGGCTGCTCCGGCGTGAGCTCCGCCCTTATCGTCTACCTTGGCCGCGGCGTCCGTTTGCGCTGTGCCCGACCAGCCGGAATCAAGGAAATGGTTGAACGCGTCATTGTTTTCGAACACGAAGATCACCCGATAGTTCTTCACTCCCATACCAAAACCGGCGCCGCCCGAAACCATCTTCATGAAGGTTTCCTGCTTGCTATTGGCGTTGACCGCCATTCCTGCGCCCCGCGCCGTGCTCACCAGCAGGATGTTTGTCCCCGTGTTATTGAAAACGGCATATCCGGCAGACTTTTGAATTTGCCCCTGAGCTGGGGGTTCCTTCTTGTACAATTCCTGCAGAGTTTCCGCAGTCATCTTGCGAATCTTGTCCTGTTTCTGCTGGGGTGTATCGCCGGCACCTGCCAAACTTGTAGCCAGCAGAATCACCGCAAGGCTTGAAGCGATCGTTCTCAGTCTCATCGATGCTCTCCTTCCATACCGGAGCTGATTGCAGGGCAATTCACAATGTCAGGTCTACCCGTAACCGTTCCCTCTAAGCGGAACAGGACATGAGGCGCTTGGCATCATCCTGCACGTTAACTTTTATCCAAGGAGCAGTCCCGCGAAACTAGGAAAACTCCTAGGTACGGCATCAGCCTCTCTGGCAAACGCGCGGTGCTCACGCACCGCCCAGCATATTTCTGTCTTGACAATGCTTTCCTACCTATCGAAGGCCACCCGGCGAAGGAGTGACTGGGCGGCTCGGTCAGGCTACAAAAAAAAGGCCCCACGCAAAGCCAAAACGCCTTGAGTGGGGCACTCTGCCGAAAACCTCTCGCCTGCGCCCGGGCCCGCGGCAGTGAGGTGTGGCCCTTCGGGCGGAGCAGAGTCGCGGGGGCTGCAGTCCCGCGAATCTACCCGGCCTCGCGCTGCGGCGCTGCTTCTTTGAACGGCTGCTGCGGTGGAAGTGTCTAACCTCGAAGTTCCGGCCTACTGCGCAGCAATGCCATCCCGAGCGAAGCCGAAACGAATAACAGCCCAAGAAGTCCCACGAGAGGCCAACCTGACGCCGTCTTCGGCAGCTCTGCCGAAGCACTAGTTGTTGTGCCTGCTTCATGCGAAGCAGAAACGGTTCCCTCTGCGGTCGGCGCAGGAGTGGGGCCTCCCTTGGCGATCAGCACAGGCTCACCAGCGGGCAGGGTTCCGGTTACATGCTGATAGTTCGCCACAGAGGTCACGGGCGTCTCTGTGACCCTGGTTGCGCTCACTGTCATGCCCTTCTTCAGGCCCCAGGCATCCGTTTCCGTGCCGTTCACCATGAACTTCTGCCCTTTGGGAATTTTGAACTGTTGATTCTCGCCATTCTCCAAGCTGAGGATGACCATGGACGGGGGTTGCACGTGCCAGACTTTGCCGGTCACCGTCTCGATGGTTGTGACCACCTGGGGCGTAGTTGATGTTACGGTGGCGCGTTGCAATTTCATACCCGGCTGGAGTTCGCTGACGCTCAACTGCTTGCCGTCCACATCGACTCTGGCGCTCGCGGGAATGTTGGGAAAATGGCGAAGGGTGCCGTCCGACATCTTGACGAAAAGATCGTTCCCATCGACTGATACGACCTCACCACTCTCGATCTGTACCTGCCTTGTGGTGCCGCCGGACGTGGTACTTGTTTGGGTTTGCACTTGTGCAAAGGTCAGGACCGCGAATATGAAACATGCTGTCCCGGCCACGAGTATCAAACTTTTCTTCATCACGCTTCTTGAATTCATGGTTGTTCTCCGGTTTTGAAATAGGTGAGTAGCCTTCGACTGAAGCCTGGGACTGTAAAATCCAGAACAACCGGCTCCTGTCATCGTCCTAATCGGTGTTAGCGGACCTTAGTTGGCGCGTTCGCCAACCTGAGTCTTCGCCGCGATGCCTGGCTGCTCAGCACTTTTCGACCGGATTACAGCAGCCGTTGCATGAACGATGTATCGCAGAGGGGCACTGCCTACGAAGTAAAATGGATAACAAGTCACCAATGTAAGCGAGGGTTTGGCGCGCGATTCGAGAACGGAGATATCGCTAGGTGGAACGATCTGTATTTGGTCGACCTGATAGTATGACGTGCCCGTTTGCGAATGCAGATCGATCACATCTCCCAAGTGGATGTCCTTGAGCGCGCGGAAGAATCCGTCTCGGTGTCCGGCGATGCCGGTATTTCCGGATTCGCCAAGGGGCGCAGTACCGCGAATGTGCCCGACTGCCCGATCCAATGTGAGGTCTTCGGTTCCCTCCAAAACCGGCACCCGCAATTGAAGCGATGGAATGTCGAGCACTCCCAATGGCGGTGGGACGTGGACAAGCAGGCTGGCCCTGTACTCCTTAATGCGCTTTTCCGACCAAAGGCGGAAGTCCGGCAGGCCGGTCTGCGACTGAGCCCGCCCTTCGCCTGGTGTTTGGGCAGATGCTTGTGAGGCCCAGAAGCTTTGCAAGATGGCACGCGAGTAAATTGCGCTGTATGCCCGATTGCCAACGTACACGAGAACCAGGAACAGGCCACACCACATCAGCAGGTGCTCGAGCCACCTGAAACACCACAGTCCGTTCCTCTCCTGTAGCCGAGTTACCCCATTGGACACACTCGCTTGCAATCTTCCGTCGATTGTGAGCGTCCACTCCCGGGGAGGCAACTAGGCAATATCCTAGTTTTCCGGAACGTAGGAGGTGTTCTAGTTTCGAGAATGCACGGGCTCCAAACCTTCGTTTCTTGAGGGAAGGCCTTCAGTCATACATGGAAAGATAAGTGCGGACAAGAAGGCGTAGATACTCCTGGATTTCGCTCATGGGAAAGATGTGAGGTTATCTCCCCGGATATAGCCTCATGTAAGCGAGGCGGATCGCCTCCTTCGTTGAAAGCCGCAGGTCCGGCCAGGAAATGGCGGCACAAGCCCGTAAAAGGAGAAGTATGAAGCCAGGAAGTTACTTTGTATTTGCGGCCATGGTCCTGGACGTGACTGCGGGGCTGAATGCTCAGCAGAGCCCTATGCAGGCGTTGGTCTCGTCCGTCGTAAGCTGCGTCTCCACGGGCCAAGCACGACAACAATGCGCAGCCGATACTCGCGCGGGCATAGTAATGTTGCGATCAACGGGAGAAGTTGCCTGCCTGCTGGGCAGGAACTGGGGCTACGACGACCATGGTGTCTGGGTGTCGGAAGGCTGTGGAGGCGAGTTCGCGACCGGAAGTACGTCACGCTCAACGACCCCGGCAAGCGGCGCAGCAGCGCTGGCTGAAGCTGAATCGGAAGACGAAAAAGCCCAAATCGAAACCACCACAACTGGGACGAACCCGGCAGTGAACTACATGGGCGCATTCCAACCTTATGGGAGTCTTCGCACCATCATCGGTTTTCCAATCGGCGGAGCGGAAGTGCAAGACGACGCCAGCCGCGTCGGCATCAATTTCACAACGTTTGGACTATTGAAGGTAATTGCTACGACGGAATGGGGTGTGAACCTGGTGCAGAGCGAAACAACGTATAACGCCGGCGCAACCACGTCATCTGGCTTCGGCGTTGTACAGCAAGCGACGCAACCTGTCTTTGGCGCCCGGCTTGGTTTTGTTGGTGTCGATTTCGGCAAATATGGACGCTTCTCTTTTGGCAAGCAGCTTTCCACCCACTACGACATAACGAGCTACACGACAGATCGCTTCAACGTTTTCGGCGGCCAGTCCACCGCCACCTACGTGGCCAACACCGACGGCGGTCAATCAGGTACCGGCCGCGCCGACCAGACGATGCTCTATCATCTCAAATTCGCCAAGATCTTCGACTTTGGAGCGCAGGGGCAGTTGCGCACCGGAGACACTTCGCAGGCCTTCAACGGAATTGGCTTTTCTTTCCAGGCACAAGCGCTTCCGGGATTGAAGATCGGTGGCGCCTACAACAAGACCTATTTCATCACCGCGTTCCGAGACACGGTGCTCCACGGCGGCGGCACGGATTACTGGGCGTTTGGAGGTCAAGGCACTTGGCGTAACCTCGAATGGGGTGCCGACTACGTCAGGGAGAACAATGGAGACTTGGCATTCATTCCCGAACCCACAGGAGGACCGGAGACAGTAGCGATCGGATTTTCCGCGAACGGAGTCGAGTTATATTCCAGGCTTAGGTTCGGAAAGTTCGCAGCTGTAGCCGGCTTTGACGACTATATCCCCTTCGACCTGAGTCCGTTCATTAACCCGAACTTCAAGACCAGATATGCGGTCCTCGGCGCCGAATGGCACTTCTCGCCAGCCGGCTACGTGTTTATCGAATCAAGGCTGGGAGATACCACCGACGCCCAAGGGAACGGAGGGTTCAACGCAGGAGCCATCGGTTTCCGCTACGACTTCAACTGGAAGACGCTGCATATCCAGTAAGATCCTCCCGGTTGAGGTGTCACTACGGAAAGCATCGCCTCACGTGGCGAGTAGTCGTCGCTGATCCTGCGAGCACTGGACCTTGTACCTGAGATCCTCGTCGTCCCAACTCATTCACTAGATTCTGCGCCAGCTGGCGATCACGCGGGCTGGTATAGCGAACCTCGCTCTTGGGATTGAACGTTGCCCAACCTCTACCGTGGATGATTTGACCGTCTTTGGCCAGAGTCCACTCACAACGCTGGGAATAGCCCAGTCGTCGGAGCGCTGTTTTAGCGTCACATAGGACCTGCCCTGAAGTACTTCGGAAACGGCCTTCAGCAATGAAGAAGGTCGCAGCACGCTTGAGCACATAGCCGACTCCCACAAATCATCAGCGATGAGAACGCGTTGGTGCTTTGTAAAAGGTTTTGGATCCTGCACGGCTCTCTTGCTGAAAGCCCTGCATGCTTCGGATCTAACTTGCTTGCTGGCTGATCGTCAACGGCAGCCACGCCTCAATTCTAGTGCCTTCCATGGGTCGCGCGTGAATCTGGAGGTTCCCTCCTAACAACCGCAAGCGCTCTTCCATGCTCTGAATACCGATTCCACTTTGGCTTGAACGCACTTTGCAATCAAAACCCCTTCCGCGATCGGAAATCGAAAGGTGAATCTTGTCCCCTGCGACTTCCAGCCGAACCTCAGCCCGGTCGGCACCGCTGTGCTTCTTAACGTTACGCAGGCCCTCCTGAAGAATTCGAAAGAGACAGAGCGACGCATCTTCTGAAATACCGGTGGGAACACCGTTGTTTGTAAAGTCAATCTGTATTTCTTGTTGATCCGTAAACTCCTCGCAGAAGGCTTTCGCCCCCGCAACAAGTCCTAGATTTTCGAGTGTGGAGGGATGCAAGCGGTGGGATAAAACATGAAGGTCGGCGCCGAGTTCACAGACAAGATTCCAAAGTTTGTGCAGGCGCTGGCATGTCTCTGCATCAGGATGCCCGATATTCTCGGCCAGATCTTCTAGGTCAAAAGCAAGCATGCCCAGCCGTTGATTGTAGTCATCATGGATCTCGCGAGCGATACGCCGGCGTTCTACCTCCTGCGCCTCAATCAATCGCCCGCTCAAACTAGTGAGAGCTTCTTCCACCATTTTGCGCTCGGTGATGTCCACCGCCATGCCGAGCATCCGCACATCGTCGCTATGGTCTGCGTGGTGGAAGTTCCCCCTGGCTGTTATCCAGCGTACGCTTCCGTCGGGTCGCACGACCCGGAATTCTGCTGCATATGGTTTCCGACTCTGTCTGGCATCTTCAACCGCTCTCGATACCATCGCTCGATCCGCCGGGTGTATATTGCCCCTGAAGTCTTCAATTTGTCCGGAATAAGAGTCGGCTGGTATTCCGAATATTGTTTGCAGGTCACCGACCCGTCGGCCTTGTCCGCTCTTGAGGTCCCAATCCCACGCTACGGACCCTCCGGCTTCAACAGCCAGGCGAAGGCGGTCGTTGCTGACAGCTAACTCGTTCTCCACCCTTCTTCGCCGGGCACGCTGCCACAGCAGACCCAAAATCAGCAGAGCCTCCACCACAATGAGTGAAATGCCGCCAGCGATGTACCTCCAATAGGTTTCCCAGACCGTCGGCTGCCGGTTAAGGATGACGCTGCCCGGCGGTAGATTGCTTTCTTTAAATCCCCAGCGCCGCATGGCACGCCAGTCGAACATGTAAATATTCGCGCTTTTCTCAATAGGGATGTCCTGGGGCTTCTCCCCGTTGAGAGCTCTCACGACCATTGTTGCAGCTGCCTGACCCTGGGCGGCAAAGCTCAGTACATTGCCGCCCACTGTTCCCTTGCCAATATCGACATCGTCCACGACAAAAACAGGCGCATTCGCCGCGCTGGCAACCAGCGGAACGGACTGGCTCGCGTCAATAAAGCGGGAGCCAGCTGCATCCTGCATGATCGAAGTGTGATAGACGATCGTGTTACTCGGAAGGTGCTGTAGCCGGTCGAGCAGCGTGGGCATATCCAAGTTGGTAAGATAGGTAAAATCAAGCTTTGATTCGTACTTTTGCAGGCTTGTATTGGTTATCGACTCGAGCTTTCGGTCATACACCCCAACACCACCGACCACGACTACATGCCTGGTAGACGGTTGCAGGCGGAGCGCCACCTCCAGAGTCTTGTCAGGAGTCGCCGTTCCCCACACTCCGGTAAAGTGAGAGTCCAGTCTCAATTCATCCAGCATCTCTTCGGTGCTTCCACAGAAGATGATTGGGATGTTCGGGAAGGCCTTTTCGTGCGATTCCACCAGGAACTTGAGGGGGGCCGGCCCGACGGCAATGATTACGTCGGGCTTGCGATCACTATACCTGCGGATAAACCACTCTTGGAAGTCGCGCTGGGAAGCTTCATCCGGAAACAAAGCCGACTCCAACTCCTCATGATAGAGTTCGATCTGGTAAGGAGCTTTCTCGAGACCGGCAACAATCGCCTGGTCCATCGCAGCAACTCCAGGAGAAGAAAGCGGGCTGTAAACGTTGAAAATAAGTACCCGCCGAACCTCTTTTATGGGAGCGGCGCCGGTCAACTGTGGCAGCAGAAAAGCCGCCGCAATCAGCAGCAGGGCACATTTCCCCCTGCCCTCGTTTCTTCTTGCATCTAGCTCCCTGAAAGAGCGCCGGGAAGGCCACCAACGGTGACGTCTGATCCGGTGTTCCACAGGAGCTGCCACGCGAAGCCTCCAATTGGACTTCTTACTAGGCACCCAATGCCGTCGCGGAGAAACATCGCTAATCAAACCTTTTAGTGAACCAAATCTTAACGTGCCGACGGTAAGTAACGGTAGCAAGGAAACCGGCACATTGGATACAATTTGCTGTCCAATTTTCCTGCGCCGCAGACAAACGCGGGATGCATTAGTTTGGAGTTCGCTCGTTGCCTAGGCCGCCGCGAAGGGTCGCTAATGCATTGATTTTACATGAGCAATACCGTCGACGGTACCGCCGCTGGGCCTGGTTCCTGGTGGCTTTAACGATAGGTATGTCGTTTCCCAGTCGCACAAACGGCCAGACACCCTCGACCGGCGCGCTGACCGGAGTGACGCTGGATCCAACTGGGGCGGTCTTACCAGCCGTGGTCCTGCTGCTCACCAACAAGGACACCGCTTCCACTACCTCTGTCACTTCCGACAAAGAGGGCCGGTTCAGTTTTCTTCTGCTGTCCCCCGGCAGGTACGAGGTACAAGCCAACAGAACAGGCTTCGATACCCTCATCACCACTCCAACAATAAATGTCAGTGTTACTGAAACTGTCTACATCGAACTCCATCTCCGGCTCGCAACCGTGTTTCATAGCGTAGAGGTGTCTGCGCAGCCGACGATGGTCCAAGCTAACAGTTCAAGTCTTGGGAGGATAGTCAACGTCACAGCCGTTAGCGGCTTGCCGCTGGTAACACGGAACTTTGCTCAAATTGCAAGCCTTTCTCCGGGAGTCACAACCGGGGTGTACAACGCAGGGGAGCTTGGACTCGGTGGTACCGCTCTGTCGCAGATTGCCCCATCCAATGATGGAATCTTCGTGCACGGTGCACGATCTTACGACAACAACTTTCAGGTTGACGGCATCAGCGTGAGTGACGTGCAGGGCAGCGCGGCGGGCAGCGGAGGAATTCCCATTCCCAACCCCGACACCATTGAAGAATTCAAGGTCCAGACGGGACTTTACGATGCAGCCTATGGGCGCTATGGCGGCGCCAGCGTGAGCTTGGTTACAAAAGCAGGCGGAAACGCCTTCCATGGAACTGCGTTCGAGTTTCTCCGCAACGAGGTACTCGATGCGAACGATTTCTTTCTGAACCAGACAGGCCAACCGCGCCCTGTCCTCAAGCAGAACCAGTTTGGCTTTGCGTTGGGGGGCCCGATCAAAAGGGACCGGTTATTGTTCTTTGGCTCATATCAAGGCACGCGCCAGGTGAACGGCGTCGCTGCTGGTCAGTCGCGGACCGCCTGCGCCGCCAGTTTGAGCGAGCCACCGCTCACGGACGACCGCACACCAACGGCACTCGGAAAAATGTTTGGCGGCATGAGCGGAGCACAGGGGGGAATATCGATCGAGCCCGATGGGTCCAACATAAATCCCGTAGCTCTGACCCTGCTGAATTTCAAGCTTCCTGATGGATCGTTTCTGATTCCAACGCCCCAGACTGTGGACTTGAAAAAACCTCTTGTGCAGCAGGGCTTCTCAGTGTTCACGGCACCTTGCCATTTCAGTGAGGACCAGTTTTTGACTAATCTTGACTACTTCGCTCGGCAGATCAGCAAAATCTCCGCCCGCTTCTTCATCGCAGATGATAACCAGACCGTTACATTTCCCGGTAATGGCTTAAATCCGGGAGGCAATATCCGTGGTTTTCCGAGCCCCAGCGATACTGGCTTCACGGTTTTCTCGCTTGCCCACACGTACACCTTTCGTAACGACTGGCTCAACGAAGCACGGATTGGGTATGTCCGCACGAGAACGAACACAGAGGCCAGCACTGCGTTCAATTGGTCGGACGTTGGAGTTGCCGAAGGTGAAATGAGCAACAATAACGAACTTCCCAGCCTGAACATTCTCGGCTCCGTCAGTATCGCTTCCGGTTTTCCGCGAGCCATCACCCAAAACAGTTTTGTCGTTGGTGATGATCTCACCTTTGTCCGCGGTGCCCACGCCGTACGCCTGGGAGGATCTCTCACCAGGTTGCAGGACAATATCGATCTTGTGGGACTCGGATCGTTTGTCCGATTTCTAAGCTGGCCTGATTTTCTGCTCGGCCTCAGCGCCAGCGGCAATGGCACCGCGTTCAGTAATGTTTTTGCCTCATTCGATGACTTTGGCCTCACCACCCGTGAATACCGAGCGTGGGAGGGGGCAGCGTTCGCGCAGGACGATTACAGGATCCTCAGGTCACTCACGTTGAACGCCGGCTTGCGCTATGAGCGGTCCGGCCAGTTTGCAGACAGGCTGGGCAGAAACTCGAGCTTCGACATCAGCCAGGCTGATCCCAATCCTCCGCCTGCCGGGAGCGTCGCCGGGTACATCGTTGCCTCTAACTTCCCCGGAGTTCCACCCCCGGGAGTTGTCCGCTCGAGGAGCGAGTTCGCAAATGATGGTTCGGGACAAAACTCTATTGCTCCGCGAATCGGGTTTGCCTGGCAATTCTTGCCTGGCTCAAGTTTGGTGGCACTCAGAGGAGGCTACGGAACTTACTATTCCCGGCCCACCGGCCAGGCTTTTTATCAGAACGTGTTTGGCGCTCCGTACTCCGTGTTCCGGTTGAATGCTGGCGTTGCCAACGCCGGCGCGACGTTTCAAGCCCCTTTCGCGCAGCCGTTTCCTACGCCGGATTCCTTTCCCCAGTTTCCTGTGTACTCCTCGATCAGCACAACTACTATATATGCCGTGGCGCCCGGTTTTCGGCCCGCCATCATCCAGCAGTACTCATTGAATGTTGAATCTGAGCTGCACGAAGGCTGGTTGTTGGAAATCGGATATGTGGGCACGCGCGGCACTCACTTGATGCGTCAGCGCTCTCTGAACCAGGCTCTGGCCGCCTCTGCCGCCAATCCCATAAGAGGAGTAACTACGAACACAGTTGCGGATATCCCGTTGCGCGTTCCTATTCTCGGCGTGCCTGCGGACTCGCTCCAGGAAATGGAGTCTGAGGGCAGTTCCTGGTACAACGGGCTCGAGGCCAGCTTGACCAGGCGACTAAGCCACGGTCTTCAATTCCTCGCGTCCTATACGTTTTCGAAAACCTTGGATACGGATGGCGCCGAGATCAATTCAACGTCCTCAGGGAATGCACTGACTTTGGGCGATCAGAATTCTCCGCGTCAGCGCTGGGGACGGGCCAGTTTCGATCGCACACATCGGTTCATTTTCAGCGCCACCTGGGCGCTCCCGAGCCCGAAGCGTGGGATGTTGCGATCAGTCTTCTCCAACTGGTTGTTGGATGCAATAGCCACCATTCAGTCCGGCAGCGCTCTCACCATCGCTAATACGAATTCCACGAATGTATTTGGAATAAGCGAAGATCGCGTGCAAGTGAGTGGCAGATGCTCGAAAGGTCTCCTGGTCAGAGGCGGTTCGGTCGAGTCGAAGCTGAACAGCTATTTCATTCCATCCTGTTTTACCAGTCCTCCAGTCATCGGCGCGGATGCCGTCGGAACAGCATTTGGAAACAGCTCGACTGGCATCGCGGAGGGTCCGGGGCAGGAAAACCTGGACCTTGCGCTTTCAAAAAGTGTGGCGCTTTGCTGGCCTCATGAGAAAGGCAGCCTTCAATTTCGCGCTGAATTTTTCAACTTACTGAACCATCCGCAGTTCTCAAATCCCGACAGCAACTTTGCGTCTCCCACGTTCGGCGTTATCAGTAGTACCGCCGTTAGTGCTCGCGTCGGACAATTGGCCCTGAGATTCGCATTTTAGAAGACGATGAGTAAATCATATGCGTTGGTTAGATTCCGAACCGCGATCAGTGAATACAGCAAAACAGTCTGGCCGCAGACCCGATCGTCCCAATAAACGGAAGCCGACATATGGCTCGCATG
>Ga0206838_10126_pt1 | contig 23775 bp, 21 predicted proteins | sample Alteio_BWOrgCont_26_FD_152879 | JGI IMG/M metagenome (GOLD analysis project Ga0206838, IMG submission 152879) | Enriched cells from forest soil in Barre Woods Harvard Forest LTER site, Petersham, Massachusetts, United States -... | ecosystem: Environmental > Terrestrial > Soil > Temperate forest >...
ATGCTGTCTCGCATCGGCGACGCCACCGCAACCCATGCCGGATTCTTGTCGTCGGGCGAGTTCCAGTCCCAGTCGTACTTCGACGCATCAATCTCCTCGCCCGGTCCCGAGGCAAAGTAGGTCCACATTTTGATGGAGCTGCGATCCAGCGCCATGTGTCCCGGTTCGGTCTCCACCTGCCACTCCTTTGGCGTGCTAATGTCGGCGTCGCCCGAAGCCTCGCTCTCCAGCAGGAATGCCGTCCGGTCAGAGATTTGCGCCAACGCCGCGTAGACTCCCCAGTTCCACACCGTCGCCGTGATCAGGTTCTGCCCTGGTTTAAGCATCGGCGCCAGGTCAAACAGCTCATAGCGCCAGTGGGCCAGGTCGCCGCGCGCCGGGCCGTCACCCACCCTGACCCCGTTCACATACAAAATGAAGCGGTTATCGGCACTCACCCGCACCGGATACACCGCCGGAACCTGCCCCAGAGTGAGAAATCGCCTGAAGTGCAGCACCAGCGGCTCCCTGAGCGGCGCCGTAGGGTGAGTCACCCATTGCGCCTTCCACTCCCGGCTTGCGGGGTCGGCTGGTAGGCTGGTTTGCGAAGGCAACGTTGTGGCTGTGAGTGCGGCGGCAATTAGCACGATTGCAATTCGCATCATTTGTCCTCGAAAGAAAACGCGAACAATAAGCTTAACTCCACGCCCTACGAACTCGCTTGTATGCGCTTGATTTTGCACACTTGTAACCTCTCATTCACATTGCGCCGTTAGCCTGAATACTGTGGAAGTCAACGTGCCCGAAATTCGCCTCTCGCAACCAAAGCCCCAATCTGAACCCCCTCCCCCTGCCGGGAAGAATACGACAGAGGCCTCGAAGGTATCGCCGTCGGCAATCAGAAAATTCCTGCTTTCACGCGGCAACTCCGCAATGGCCGACCGCAGCTTTCAATACCTCATGTCGCTGTGCGCGTTCAGCATCTTCGGCATCGTTATCCTCATATTCGTCGAGCTTATCGGCCGCTCGCAGATGGCGTGGAACGAGTTCCATTTCAAGTTTTTCTACAAAATCTATGTAGATTCGTTTAGTCACTCATTTCTATTCTGGGATCCGGTCAACAGCCATTTCAGCGCGCTGCCATTCATCTACGGCACGCTCGTTTCTTCATTTCTTGCGCTGGCTCTGGCCGTTCCGCTCGCCGTGGGAGTCGCAGTTTTCCTCACCGAGATGTGCCCCGGTATTCTGCGTGGCCCACTTGCCTTTCTCACTGAACTGCTGGCTGCCATTCCCAGCATCGTCTATGGCCTGTGGGCCATGTATGTTCTGGTGCCGCTGCTGCGCGAGCACGTCAATCCGTTGCTCATCTCCTCGCTGGGCTGGACCGGGTTCTTCACAGACGACAATCCAACCGGCCTGGGCTTTGTCGCTGCCGCCATCATCCTCGCCATCATGATTCTGCCCATCATCTCGTCACTCACGCGCGAAGTAATGACCGCCGTGCCCCATTCGCAGCGCGAAGCCGTTCTCGCCCTGGGCGCAACCCGATGGGAGATGATTCGCATGGGCGTGCTGCGCAACGCGCGCATCGGTATTGTCGGCGGCATCATTCTCGGCCTCGGCCGCGCATTGGGTGAAACCATGGCCGTCACCATGGTCATCGGCAACAGCCCCGAGATTCACAAGTCGCTGCTCTCGAACGGCAGCTCAATGGCCGCAGTCATCGCCAACGAGTTTGCTGAAGCCACCAGCGATATGCATCGCAGCGCTCTTATCGAAATTGGCCTGGCGCTGTTTATCGTGACCGTGATCGTCAACGCTCTGGCTCGTTTGCTTGTCTGGGCTGTCACCCGCGGAGCGCCTGCGGACGCGCACTAATATGGCTTCATTCGTATCAGGCATTCTTGAATTGTTAAGGAAGGGTTGATTGCGAACCGAGTTCAAACTTCGAGCGAGTTTTCGGGCATTCACCGATCACGCGGCAACCGCGCTGGCCGTGCTTTCAACTCTGCTGGTGGTTACTCCGCTCGTTGTCATCTTTGGTTATCTCATCTTTAAGGGTTTCAGCTCGCTCAACTTCGCCTTTTTCACCAAGGTGCCAGTGCCTGTTGGTGAAACCGGTGGAGGCATGGCCAATGCCATTGTGGGCTCAGCCGTATTGCTCGGCTTGGCCAGTCTTATCGGAATCCCGCTCGGCATTGGAGGCGGAATCTATCTTGCCGAGTTCGGCCGCGGCACAAAGATGGCATACGCCATCCGTTTCACGGCAGATGTTCTCAATGGCGTGCCCTCCATCGTGATGGGCCTCGCCGCCTTCTCGCTCGTCGTGGTTCCGCAAGGGCATTTTTCCGCGATGGCCGGCGGTGTGGCGCTGGGCATCATGATGGTCCCCACGGTCTGCCGTACTACTGAAGAAATGTTGCTGATGGTGCCTCATGCGATTCGCGAAGCAGCCCTCGGCCTTGGCGTTCCCAACTGGCGATCGGTCCTGTCAATCACTGTCAAAACGGCCTCACCCGGTATCATCACCGGATGCATGCTGGCCTTTGCCCGCGTTGCAGGAGAAACTGCTCCTCTGCTCTTTACCGCGTTGGGTAACCAGTTCTGGAGCACCAGCCTCAACGAGCCCATCGCCGCGCTTCCCCTGCAGATTTACGTCTACGCGCTCTCACCTTACGACGACTGGCATCGCCTCGCCTGGGCCGGCGCGCTGGTGCTGATTGTCCTGATTGTTCTTTCTGTCTCGCTGGTTCGTTACGTCACAAGCCGGGGCGTCTTGAAGGGGAATAGTTAAACGGCAATCTCCGATTGAAATTGCCAATCAATTCCCTCGGTTTTAACGCTGTGCACAAGGAGAAATGCGCAAGTGGGTGTAGGCATTGAAGTCTCGAACCTGAATGCGTGGTACGGAACGAATCACACGCTGCAGGACATCAATCTGAATATTCCTGCGAATCACGCCACCGCGCTGATCGGTCCCTCCGGCTGCGGCAAAAGCACCTTTGTCCGCTGCCTGAACCGCATGCACGAAACCAATCCCATCGCTCGAGTCACCGGCTCGGTGCGCATCGGTGATCTCGATATTTACTCCGATGCCAAGCCCGTTGAAATTCGTCGCCGCGTCGGAATGGTCTTCCAGCGGCCCAATCCTTTCCCCACCATGTCGATCTACGACAACGTCGCCGCCGGCCTCAAGCTCAATGGCTATTCCAATCGCCGCGAACTCGACGTGATTGTCGAAAAATCGCTGAAGAACTCGGCACTCTGGGACGAAGTAAAAGACGACCTGAAGAAGAAATCGGGCGCCAGCCTCTCCGGCGGACAGCAGCAGCGCCTGTGCATTGCCCGCGCCCTGGCCGTCGATCCTGAGGTGTTGCTGATGGACGAGCCTGCCTCGGCCCTCGACCCGGTCTCTACGTCGAAGATTGAGGATCTCATCTTCCAACTAAAGTCGCAGTACACAATCGTGATTGTGACGCATAATATGCAACAGGCGGCCCGCGTTGCTGAAAAGACCGGTTTCTTCTTGAACGGCCGCATGGTCGAGTTCGACTCAACGCACAAAATCTTCACCAATCCCTCTGACAAGCGCACAGAGGATTACATTACGGGCAGGTTCGGATGACACGCATACGTTTTCAACAAAGCCTCGAAGACCTCAAAGAGAATCTGCTGGTGATGGCCGGCCTCGCGGAACAAGCCATCCAGCGCGCCATTGAGGCATATCGCGTCCGCGACCTCTCCATCTGCGACCTCGTGAATCGCAGCGAAATAGCCATCAATCGTATGGAGCGCGATATCGATCAGGCCGCGCTCGACCTGCTCGCGATGGAACAGCCCATGGCCATCGATCTGCGCTTCATCCTTTCGGTCATCAAGATCAACGCCGATCTCGAACGCGTCGGCGATTCCGCCAAGAGCATCAGCGATCGCGTCCGCAGCATGGAGCAGATGGCTGCCGTCGATCTCCCCGTCGACATTCCCCGCATGTCCACGCTGGCCGCCGACATGGTGCGCAAGAGTCTCCAGTCGTTCATTGAGGCCGATGCCGAACTGGCTCGCGGAGTGCTCACCATGGACGACGCGGTGGACTCGATGAATCGTGCCGCATACAAATCGCTCACCAAGGTGATGGAAGAGCAGAGCCATCTTGCTCCTCAGGCGCTGAATGCTCTCATGATTTGCCGCGCTCTTGAGCGCGTCGCCGACCACGCCACCAACATTGCTGAGGATGTAATCTTCTGGGTGCAGGGCACCGATGTTCGCCACCACAAAAGCATGGCCAAAGCCGAAGCAAAATCGCAGACCGTTTAACCTCTCCCACCCACTTCACGATGAAACTGCGGGATGGATGGGGGCACCGAGTATGTTGGCTTCCCAAAGAAAACCTTCCGTGCGCCGTCAATGCGCTTTTTTCTGGCGCATGGGCCGGAAGCCGAAAACCTCAATCTCCCGCATCGGAAATGACCAGGTTCATCCGAAAAAAAGCCCCGCAGGCGCGGGGTTTCTTGTTCGCAACGGGTATAGAGAATCAGCGCGCCACGATTCTCACGCCCAACTCGTTCAGCTTGCTGCGCGCCACGCGGGCTTCGGGCGTCTGAGGATGGCGCTGGACCAATTGACGCAATTCGCGAATGCCTGCGTCCTTCTTGTTTTCGCTGATCAGCGCCAGTCCCTTGTGCAATTGCGCCACCGGAGCCTTGGCGTTGCCGCTGAATCCCTCAAGCACCGCGTTGTACGCGCTGATGGCAGTGGGATAATCCTTCTGCTGGTAGGCGATTTCGCCTAGATAAAATTGCGCCGTCCCGGCCGCGTCCTCCAGCGGATAGTAATGTACAACGTCCTGGAACTCCGCAGTGGCTACGTCGTACTTTGCGGCGTTGTAGTCGTGCAAACCGGCTTGCATGGTCTGCTGCAGGGGGGGAGCCGCGGGAGCGGTATTTGCCGCCATTCCCGGTTGCGTGCCCGGCTGCTGCGAATTGTCGCCGGGCTGACCCGGCTGTCCACCGCCCGGCTGCGCTGCCGGCGCTGGAGCCTGTAGCGTCTGAATCTGCCCCTGCAGATCCTTCACCGTCTGCTGCAGCTTGTCTACTCGCGACTTCAGCTCGTCGATAGAGTCGTTGATCGACTGCATCTGTCCTGAAGTGGTGTCCAGCTTCCCATTCACCGCTTCAGTTTGCGTATTCATCTTCTGTTGCAGGTCCTTGATCGAGGTCTGCATCTGGCTGGCCGCATCAGCCGTTTGTTGCGACAGGTTCTGCAACACGCCGAACTTTGAGTCCATCGTCGACTGCAGGCGCTGCACCATGTCTAAAAGCTGCTGCACCTGCGTTTGCAGTTCGACAATCTCTTTTGAAACTGCGTGAGCGGGAACTCCGGTCGACGCCAGCATCATCACAAATACGGCCGCCGTTGCCAGACGATTGCGAAATGTGCGAGTTCTTTGCATATTGTGTCCATGATAACAAGCGGCAGCCTGCAGGCTGCCGCTCGCTCTTTCTTCGAATTGTCAGGTGCCCCATCCGCGCGACGTTTTTGTTTTTGTCGCCAGGGTGGGATACCAGTTAAACAATCCCAACGAACTTCAGCGTTCCTGCTACTTGTCGATAGCAAAGCCCGCGCGGCGGTTCAATTGCCAGCATTGCTCATTCGACTCGGTGCAGAATGGCTTTTCCTTGCCAAAGCTCACCACGCGAATCCGGTTCGCCGCCACGCCCGCGGTCACCAGCGCATTCTTGGCCGCATCGGCGCGATTCTGGCCCAGCGCCAGGTTGTACTCGTCCGAACCGCGTTCGTCGCAGTACCCGCCAATCACGATCTTGATGCTCGAATTCCTGTTCAGGAAGTCGGCATCCTTGGCCAGCGTCGCCTGCGCATCGCCGCGGATGTCGTAGGTGTCGTAGTCAAAGAAGATGTCCTGTACCTGCGATTTGAATTCTTCTTCGGCGCTCATCGAACTGGTGGGCACTTCAACCGCGGGTTTCCCATTCACAGTCACATCGGCTGTTGCCTCGACTGTGCCGCCGGGCCCCGTCGCCGTCAGGTGGTAAGTCGTCGACTGGTTAGGCGTCACAGTTTTCACGCCGGCAGTGGGCAAGTTGCCCAGACCATCGATCGAGACCGCAGTCGCATCCATCGTGCGCCAGCTAAGCTGCACCTGGTCCCCAGCCGAAATCACCGTCGGCGTTGCCCTCAGTACCGCTGTTGGCGCGGGAGACGATGCGGGCGGTGGAGCGGTCTCATCAGCCAATGGCGCCGATTGTTTTTTCTTGCAGCCCGGTAAGGTTGTCAAAGCGAGCAGAAGTGCAAAGGAAACAGCGACCGATTTTCGTAGATTCAATGTGTGCTCCTTGTGTGATTCAAACTGTTGTCCGGTTCCTTCATTTAACCGTCTTCGGCAATCCGGTTTTCATAAAAATGATAGACGATTTGCGGTGCCACTCACATGCGCTCCGGTTATCGACCGTGATGAAGCGCACATCCGCCGGCCCGCTCACTTCCAGCTCCAGTTGGGCATGGTGTTATTGCCTGAGTGCGTCAGTTGCCGCTGCTGCGTCCCATCGGCAAGCATGGCCCATATCTCCGTTCGTCCGCCGATTGTTCGTTGAAACACAATGTGCCTTCCATCCGGTGACCATGACGGACAATCGTTGTTACCCGACTCATGCGTAATCTGCAGCCAGTTCTTGCTGGCGAGCTCGAGCACATAAATATCCTGGCCGCCCGGATCTCCCGGACCGTATTTGCGGTTCCACGCAAACGCCAGCATTCCGCCGCCGGGGTGCCAAGAGGGCGACACCGCATACCCCTGGTCGGTAATGCGCTGCACGTTCGAGCCGTCCTGCTCCATGGTGTAGATTTGCGGCTCGCCGGTCCGCCCTCCGGTAAAGGCAATCTGCGCATTAGTCCGCGGATTCCACGTCGGCGAAACATTGGGACCCTTCAACGAAGTAATTCTTCGTGCATTACCGCCGCTGGGATCGGACATCCAAATTTCAGAGTCGCCCGACCGCGATGATGAGAATGCAAGTTTGCTTCCATCGCTGGCCCATGCCGGGGTTAGATTGCTTCCGCCGACTGTTCCTGTCGGAAAGGCAACCGCACGGCCTAGATCGAACGAGAACATCCTGACCGCCCATCCCTGGTTTCCAATGGATGCAAATGCCAGCCGTGCATTGTCGGGAGAGATGCGCGGCGAAAGCGAGATGGTTCCCAGGTGCGTCACCGCGTGCTGGTTCTCGCCGTCGTAATCCATCACCCAAATCTCTTTTGAGCCACTGCGGGTGCTCACAAAATAAATTTTGGTTTCGGCAATGCCGTTGATGCCGCCGCCCAGCCGCGTAATGATCTCATCTGCAAACCGGTGCGCAATGGTGCGCGCCATGTCTTCACTGGCAGCTTCGTTATATTGCTTGCCCAGCACCTGGGGATTGGTGGCGTTGCTCGAGTCGTCAAGCCACCCGTAGACCACCAGCCGCCCATTGGTTACGCTGAATGCCCCAAACGCGACCATCGCCGCGTTTGCAGGAGCCGCCGACCATTGCGTCAGCACCATCTCCTGCTGCGAGCCCGGAACCGCCTGCGGAGCAAGACTCTTCGACACCATGTCGAAGATGCCGGCATTGTTCAGGTCGTTGAACAGTACTGAGTCGAAGGTCGTTTTCAGGGTGGGTGTCTGGGGGTCGTTTCCTACAGGCTTGAAGTCCGCCACTGCCAGCCGTATAGGACGGCTGTCCAGGTGGGAGCCGGTATGCACCCAGTCCTGCGCAGAGCAACGATGACTGTTCAGGCTTGCCAGAAAAACAAATGCCAAAAGCAAACACCGGGAACGAAAAGTCATGCTGTAAGCAATCCTTCCTCGGTCGAGTCTTACAAGTTAATTTTGTCTGACTCGGCGGGCCGCCGGGCTTAAGTAGCATCAGAAGAGTAAACCTGACGCTGCTCTTATGCCTCAATGGGCTCGAATCACCAAGCCTTGTTCAGAATCCATTCTACTTTGATGCGCAAAACAACAACGAGCGATGCCCGAAGTCGAAAAATGGCCCTTGCTTCAAAATCCCAATGGATATGGCCCCTAGTACTCGCAATAATACTGAACCATAAGCGAGCTCTTGTTGTACTGCCCCGGCAGCGGCCCAAAAGTATCGACGCGTTGCGCCGCTCTCACGCAAACGTTATCCCACGTGGGGCTTCCGCTTGAAGTGTCGAGCTTCACCTGCCCGTGCGAACCGTCCCGGTTGATAGCGAATTCGATATACGCCCGCGCGCCCTTGGGTGTCCTCGGATCAGCCATCGAACGATAGCTCGCCGCATCCATCTTGCGGTCGATTTGCCCCACATACCATCCGAACATACTGCCAAAGTTCACGTCGCTCACTGAGGTTTGCCCACTCGAAAAGTTCTGCTGTTGCATCACGCGCGGAATCGACGTCCCGGTCTGCTCGCCGTAGTGGGCCTGATAGTCCTCTTTTGGCGGGGGCTGATGCTGCTGCACCTTCGGTGCGGTTTGTTTCTGCGGTTTCACCGTTTTGCCCTGGATCGGGATCGCCGTTTCATCTACCTTCTGCGTCTCTTTGGGACTGGGTGGCGCGGGGGCCTGGCTCGGAGTCTCTGTGGTCAATACATTCTTGTTCAACGGCTGCGTGCTCGGCAGCGGAATCGCATTGCTTACCAGGCTCACCTGCATCGCTCCGCCTGCGCCCTGGCCGCCCCACAAATTGTGATGGAATAGCCCCAGAATCCAGCCGTAATACACCACCAATCCAATCAGCGCCGCGTGCAGCACCAGCGATCCCGCGGCAGACGCGGCCATCGGCTCGCCCGAAAGCTGCCGCTCGACCAGTACTCCGCCCTCAATCGCGCCACTCATGCCGCGTGCTTCTCCCCGTCACTCGCCGCCGTTGTTGCCGGCCAGACCCTTCGTGTCCAGCGGCTGGGTCACGATCGACACGTTGGTGATTCCAGCCAGCTTCACTGCATCCATCACGCTGGCAAAAGCGCCAAACGGCACACGCTCATCGCTGCGCAAATAAATTGCCTGGTGCGTGGGATCGGCGCTCGAGTCGTGCAGTTTCTGCGTCAAATCGTGAACGTTGATCATTTGATCGTTCAAGAAAACCTGCTGATCGCGGTCGATCGTCACCACCATCCGCTGTTCGGTAATCTGCGCCACCGTGCGCGTCTTCGGCACATTCACTTCAATACCTGACTGCAGCACCGGCTCGGTGATCATAAAAATCACCAGCAACACCAGCACAACGTCCACCAAAGGGGTCACGTTGATCTCAGCCAGCGAAGACCGCGTTCTTCCGTTACCAGTTGTGAAGGCCATGATCTGTCTCTATTCGAATGCTCTGGGTGCCCCATCCAAGCTCTGCTTGGGTGGGAACCACGAACCCCACCCTGCCACTTGCAACTAACCACGATCCGGGTGGGAGACCACGCAAGCCAACCCGCCCAACTCGTTGGGTGCCCCAGGTCTCGATTCTGAGACCTGGGAGACCATGCCTCTTAGACGAACCCTTCGTCCCCTACTGCAGCGCCCCGCGCCTTGTTTCCCGTGGAAGCTCATCGTCAACCGGCGGCGCCTGCGCCCGCACCGGAATCTCTTCGATCGAGTTCAACAACTCGCGGCAAAAATCGTCCACAGCCGACGCAAACACCCTGATGCGCGCCGTGAACTGGTTGTAAGCCACCAGTGCCGGCACAGCCACAAACAATCCCGCTGCAGTGGTGATCAGCGCTTCGCTTATGCCTGGAGCAACTGCTCGCAGAGTCGCCGAGCCCGCTGTGCCAAGCCCCTGGAACGCATCCACCACGCCCATCACTGTGCCGAACAAGCCAACAAACGGGCTCGTGGTTGCAATCGTCGCCAGCCACGTCATGCGCCGTTCCAGCAGCGTAATGGCTTCGCTTGCAGCCGTCTGCGCCGAGCGTTCCAGCGGGGTAATATTCCTGGGTGGTCCCGACCCACCGGTTTGGCGCTTGTAGGTCTCGTAGACGTCTTCAAACACCTGCGCCAGCGGGCTCGCCGGGCAATCAGCGGCCATGGTCGAGATCTCCTGCAGCCGCGATGCATTCCGGAACATCTTCACAAACCGCCGGCTCTGCTGCGTCGCTTTACTGAAGGTGCCAATCTTTCCCAGGATCAGTGTCCACGAAAAAAAGCTGGCCAACCCGAGCAGGACCAGAACGAATATTGCAATCCAGCCTATGTTGCCGACCATCTGGGTCAGCGCGCCGAATCCTCCTGTTGGGGACGGCGCACCGGCAGCCGCGCCACCGTCAGCCTGCCAAAAAAACGCCAATGCTGCTGTAAGAATCGGATTTTCTCCTTATATTCACGGTATCAGACGCGATGACCCGCTCCAAGTTATCGATTGGGTGCCCCCCAGCCGTCCCCTCGCCGCTCTTCGCATCTCACACAACCCATTCATGCTATGCTGCGCTCGGATTGTCTCAACGGCAACGGGTGCCCCATCCTCGCGGCGTCTTTGTTTTTGCCGCCAGGGTGGGAGACCACCTCATGTAACCAACGAACTATCCTGAATTCCCAGAGAACTATGCTCGTCGAACTCCGCGCTGAAAATTACGCCGTCATCGATCACGCCATCGCCTCCTTCGGTCCTGGCCTGAATCTGCTTACCGGCGAAACCGGCGCGGGCAAATCTATCCTTGTAGATGCGCTGGCGCTGCTGATGGGTGGCAAGTCCTCGGCCGAAGTTGTTCGTCACGGCGCAGACAAGGCTGTTGTCTCCTGCGTATTCGAGTCAACGCCCGGCGCTGAAGCCGCTCTTGAAGAAAACGGTATCGACGCCGAAGGTCCTGAAATCATCCTCCGCCGTGAAATCCTGTCCACCGGCAAGGGAAGGGTATTCGTCAACAACCAGCCGGCCACAGTAGCGGTACTCAAGCAACTCGCCCCCGAACTCGCCCTGGTTCACGCGCAGACTGAAACCCTCTCGAGTTTCGACGAGGCCCAGCAGCGCATCCTTCTCGATCGCTTTGCCGGCATCTCCACCGACGCCGTTGCCGAAGTTTACGCCCAGTGGCGCAAGGCTCAGGACAAGCTGAACGATCTGCTCCATGGCGAACAGGATCGCCTGCGCATGGTCGACCTCTGGTCGTATCAGAAAAAAGAAATCGAGTCGGCTCGCCTTGAGCCCGGCGAAGACGAGAAACTCGAAACCGAGAAGCGCGTCCTTGCAAATTCTGAGAAGCTCTTCGCCGCGGCCATGAGCGCGTTTGAGCAGTTGTACGAAGGGGGAACGTCAGCCGAAGCCGCCCTGCGCGCCGCGCTGCGCAATATTGAAGAATTGGCCAGATACGACTCGCGATTCACTGAGTCGGTACAGCAACTTGCGTCTGCCCGAGCCATCATCGGCGACATTGGCTCAGCTCTGCGCGACTATGCTGGAGGCATCAATGCCAGCCCCGAGCGCCTCGCCGAAATCGAAGACCGTCTTGCTCTCATCGATCGCCTCAAGCGCAAATACGGCAAAACCGCCGGCGAAATAATTGTGTATGGCGAAGAGGTGGCTCGCAAGCTTTCTGAAGTTGAAGATCGCGACGAGCTGCTCAAAACCCTCCGTGTCTCCGTCGATCAAGCCGCCGCGGCGTACCGCAAATCCGCATCTGCATTGACCGCCGAACGCAAAGCAGCCGCCGCACGCCTCGCCAAACTTGCTGAGGAGCAGATCAACTCCCTCGCCATGAAGGTCCGATTCCAGGTCGACGTTGTCACCGTCGGACCTGCATCGGGCGCAACGCGCGCGTCCGCAGGGCAAGAAGACGAGTCAGGGCACGACTTTAGTCGCGCCGAAGCCAACCCAAATAAAGATTCCGGGGCTTTAGCCCCTGAGAGAAATTCTCACTGGACCCCGTTCGGCTGGGACACCGTCGAATACCGCATCTCCACCAACCCCGGCGAACCGCTCAAACTGCTCATCGAAATCGCCTCAGGTGGCGAACTCAGCCGTGTCATGCTCGCCCTTAAGGTTGCTGTCGAAGAGAATGCGTCCAAGACCCGAAAAAATATTACCCCCCGAACCCTCGTGTTCGATGAAATTGACATCGGCATCGGAGGCCGTGCCGCCGAGGCGGTAGGTCACAAACTCAAAACGCTCGGCCGCGCTCAGCAGGTTTTGTGCGTCACTCATCTGCCGCAGATTGCCGCCTTCGCCGATCAGCACCTCGCAGTAGAAAAGCGCGAAAAAGACGGCCGCACCACCACCCGCATCCGCGTACTCGACGACCGCGCCCGCACCCACGAGGTTGCCCGCATGTTGAGCGGCGCCAAGGTCACTGACACCAGCCTGCAGCACGCCTCGCAGATGATCGCCGCCAGCCGCTGATTCCCCGGTCCGCCTCAACCCGCTTTTCTTCCCGCCAAATCACAATTCGCCTCGCGGGCAACTTACTCCATCCCAATCGGCTCCAATCCATCTGCAACTGCCGCCACGCTGTGCGTGCCGAGCGAAAACACGTTCACCACATCGCAATCCACGTCGATTGCCAACGAAATCGAATCTCAAGGAGTTTTACAGATGAATACACCGCAACTTACCCCAAACGAAATCGCCGCCATCGTCATCGGTGTTGTGGCGCTCATCGTCATTGCCGTCATCGTGTGGGCCTTCAATCGCCGGCGCACCCAGAAACTCCGCGCCCAATTCGGCCCGGAATACGATCGCACCATCGCCGTCGTCGGAAGCCGTGCCACTGCTGAAAACCGGCTCGCCGCCCGCAGTGAGCGCGTTCACAAACTGGTCATACGGTCGCTTACCGCACAGGAGCGCGAGCGCTTCGTGATGGAGTGGGGCCACATTCAGGCGCACTTCGTCGACGCTCCCGCAGGAGCCGTTACCGAAGCAGACCAGCTGATAGGCGACCTCATGGGCACATGCGGTTATCCAATGGGCGACTTTGAACAGCGCGCAGCCGATATCTCGGTCGACCATCCAGTCGTGACGCAGAACTATCGCGCCGCCCACGAAATCGCGCTGCGGAGAGCCAGCGGCCGAGCCACCACTGAAGAACTTCGTCGCGCCATGATCCACTACCGCGCGCTCTTCGATGATCTTGTGGGCTTGCCTACGCCCATCGATTCCCGCCCCGTGCAGGTAGTCGAAGAGCGCATCGAAACCACTGAATACCCGCGACGCCGTGCCAGCTAGCGCATCCCGGCATTTCTCATCGCGCGCTCACGCTTTGCCCCGGACTCGTATCTCGAGCCGGGGCAAAGCGTGAAGCTTGAAACCGCATGAAGCTTGAAACCCTTGCGAAGCTTCAAATCCTTACCATCCATGATCCCGGCCATGGCCCGAGTCCGACTGGATAATCTGGATCACGTCATACAGAGTGTTACCCAACGCGAATCCATCGCCCGAGCCGGTTGCGTGCACAATTACAAGGCGCGGATTGTCATTCAGATATCGTTCGCCCTGCGACGAAATGGTGAATCCGCCCGCTCGCAGAGCATCTTCAGCGTCCTGCACCTCTTCACGCTTCAATGCAAAATCGATGTTCAATACAATGTCCGTTCCGCCGGCAAGATTCAAAGTGATGTTGAAACTTTGTCCCACGCCCAATCCGGTCTCTGCCCGAACATCGCCCAGGTAAATCGACCTCTCATCTGGCCTCGGCAGATAAAACGCGAAGGTCGCGTCCAGCAACTCCACGTACCCCTCGTCGAAAAGCTTCAGAAACTTCGGCGGCAGAATGCTCGACGGGTCAATAATCCCAGCGGTTCCCGGGATCACATGTATATTCATCTGTGGGCTCTTGATCACAGAAAGCGCCGATGCGAGCGCGGTGGCCAGGTCGCCGCCATCTCCGCGGCCCTCAAAATACACCCACACAATCTTTGGAGTTTCGTTGATCAGCCGGCTTGAGATTCCCGTCAAGTCAATCTGTGTATCGGCGCGCAGGGCAGATTCCAGCGCATTCACTTCGGATTCCTGCGCAGGCAATGCGCCATCCACAAAGAAATTGCCGTTGAAGCTTGGCTTGAACGCAATGAACCCGTTCACAATTGAGGCGACTTGACCCCTTGGAACAGGCGTACCGTCGACTGTTACGGTCAAATCGACTCTCGCCAGCTCAAATCGCAGCACATCGCCCGGCATCACATTTCCATTGGCGCCGATTGCGGTCTGGATTGCGCTCCAGTCGGTTGCAAAACACGATTTTCCTTGAATTCCCAGGAAAAACACGAAAGCCAGAGCAACGGCTCTGGCCCACATTCCGCTTTCTATGCGCAAAAACCTGTTTGTAGACATGGGGGATGCCTCCAGTGGTCATTCGCTTTTTTCGGTTGTTCGGAACAAAACTACTTGCTTTGAGTGCGGATCATACTCTTGGCCTGAATCGAATGTCCCGAGAAAATTCGTTAAATCTCCGCATTTTCTGCGCCATTCAATGATCACGAAAGGCCATTCACACTTGTGAGTGCGCTCATCCCGGCGCATTGAAGGCGCAAAGCGAGCAGAATCAGAGGCTCAGTTAATTGGGATGGATAAAAGCTGGGGAAGCGTGGATAAAAGCTGGAGAAACGCCGCACTGGTTACGCGTCGTGGGCGTTCGACGATCGCGGCAGCATTTTCGAGACAATCTCCACAAACACATCGGGATGGAGCGGCTTGGCAAGGATCTCGAATTCGCATCCCCGCCGCCGGGCTGTTTCCAGTAACTCTGCCGCGCCAGGATGACCCGAGACAAGCACGACTCGACACATCGGGTAGTTGGATGTCAGCACGATTCCGAATTCGATCCCGTTCATCTGCGGCAGCATCACGTCCACAATGGCCAGGTCAGGTTGCCACTTCGAAATCGTTTCAATCGCCTGCTCCGCTGTATATGCCGAACGCACTTCATATCCGCAGCCTCTGAAGATCAGCGCCAGCGATTCTGCTATCGCGACTTCGTCGTCGAGAATTAGAATCCTTCGATTTGGTGCGGCGGCCATAATGGTTTCAAAACCTGACGTCGTAACTCGCGTTCTGTTTCGTTAGATGTTGATCCCCGAAGAACTACCGAGGGATGAAGCCGTGAACGCTTTCATAAGGCAACTATCCATCGCATTAACCTCGGTTTTTTTTGATATCCTCGATCTCCTGATGGCCGCGTGCTTACCTGAAATCCAATTTAGGAAGAAAATGGAGAGTGGAGCTTCCAACGGGGCACTCACAAAAACCAGTTGTGTCGTTCACATCGATTGCGCACCAAAATACACCCCACGGCACAACCAACCCCGGTGTTGCACGCTGCACCTGATTTTCTCCGACATCGGATACGATGCCGAATTTGCCCTGCTAGGATACCTGCTACGGAATGCAAGTCATTCATTTCGTTGATGCAATTCCGCTGGTGAAAGAATGTAGCTGCCGAAAGAAAGTAGGGTGACAACTAAATGTCAGGCAAGCCCATTGCGCCGGAGTGGTCCGAGCGGATTCGCAAACTGCTTGGCGATCTCAATCTCAGCCAGGCCGCACTGGCGGAACGGCTCGGAATCTCCCCGCCTACCGTTTCACGCTGGCTGCAAGGCCGCCACGAACCCACGGCTGAGGGTTACATCGCGTTAGGTAACCTGGCGCCGTCGCCCGATGGCATTTATTTCTGGGAAAGAGCCGGCATGAATACCTCGAGTTTGCTCGATGCAAACGCTGAGGCAGTGAGTTTTTCAGTGCGCCTCGACCTGAAACAATACACGCTGGTCACCGGGCGCAAGACTGCCGGGATCCTCTCTTCGGAATCTGAAAAATCTGCCGTCGCAATTCCTCTCTTGAATGCGACTGCATATGGCGACCGAATTCCTCCGCATGAAAACGTGGTTATTTCAGAATCTGAAATCGAAGATGTTCTCTTCGCGCCTCTCAGTTGGTGTCCAAACCCTGACAGCATGATCGGAATGCACTTCGAAGGCGACTCCATGCTTCCCGTCATTCCTCCCAAATCCATCCTCTTTGTCGATCGCGGCTCAACTGATCGCGAACGCCTTCATCAGCGCATCACCGTCGTCAGCCATCGCGATCTTGGATTCAAGGTCGCCAGATTCCAGCGCATCGCAGGATCCGATCTCCTCGTCTCTGCAAACTATCAATATCCGCCCATCGATGTGAGCAACGCCTCAAGGTGGAAATTCTTCGGCGAAGTCCTGTGGTGGGTCTCGCGCGATATGGGCCAATAGCTGGCCGGCAGTTCGCCGTTTTCTCTTTCACTCAATCCACTCGATGAATGAGCGCCGCAGCTTCACGCATTTTTTTGGAGCTCGCAAAATACTTGCGCCTATGCGGTTTTCAGTCTTAGGGTTGCCTCTGTTTCAGGTTGTCCGCAGGTCTGTTTCCGCCCGATCAATAGCGCACTCTTCACCGGGACAACGCCCCCTGCTGACCAGGCATCGGACCTAAGGCACGGAGAATCTCGCACCTCAATGCGATTTTGCGGGTATTGTCTTTTTCCTCAAGAAAGCCCGCGCAGCTCAAGGAGGATCCAGTTTATGCAATCAGAAATTGGCAAACGCTGTCTTTCATTTCTCTTTGTATTCAGCTTCGTTTTCAGCACAGGCGCTTGGGTGTTGGCCCAGGAACAGAATCCGACCCAGACCAGCCCATCGATCCAGGATCAGACTGAGACCACCGCGAATCCAGATGCGAGGCAGGGAGAGCCTCTCTACAAAATCACCGTAGTCGGTCGCGACATTCCAGCCATTAATTACTTTCACCGCCAGGGATCTACAAAAATTGGCTTTCAAGGCACCAGCCTTCTTCCCGCAGCACATGGCGATGCCAAGGTTGAAGCGCGTCTGGGGCGCACCGTCATTGACGCCGATTTAGTGCACATGGTCCCGGCCAATAGCTTTGGTCCGGAGTATCTCACCTATGTGTTGTGGGCCATCACTCCTGAAGGCCGGCCAATGAACCTGGGCGAAGTCCTGCCAAGCGGTTCGAAGGATGAAAGTCATATAACGGTCACCACTGACTTACAGGCATTCGGGCTGGTTGTTACTGCCGAGCCTTATTACGCGGTAACTATGCCGAGCGACGTCGTCGTCGCCCAGAACTTTGTTCTCGAAGACAAAACCACGGGAGTCATCGAGCCTATAAATGCCCACTACTCGTTGCTGCCGCGCGGAGCGTATGAGGAAACCGCGGGCCGGCATTCGGTGCTCCATCCTATAACTCGCGATGAGCGCTCGCCGCTCGAGCTTTACGAAGCGATGAACGCAGTACAAATTGCTGAAGCAGGCGGAGCCGCGCAATATGCTCCTGACAGTTTGGCCACTGCGAAAAACGAGTTGCAGAATGCGCAGGGTTTCGATACCAATATCCACGACCGCAAGCAGACCATCACCTACGCGCGTGAGGCTGTACAGGCTGCCGAAGACGCTCGCATCATTACCATCCGCAAAATCCAGGCTGCAGATCAGGCAGCTACGATGCAACAAAGAGACCAGGCCCAGCAGCAGGCCCAGTTAGCTCAACAGCAAGCCGATCAGGCGCAGCAGTTAGCCCAGCAGCAAGCTCAGGCACGAGCCGAAGCCGAACGCCAGGCAGAGCAGGCCCGCTTGGCCCAGCAGCAGGCAGAGCAGGCACGGCAACAGGCCGAGCAGGCCCAGCAACAGGCATCGCAAAGCGAAATGCAGATGCGCGAACAGCTTCGCCAACAATTGAACAATGTTCTTGAAACCCGTGAGACCGCGCGAGGCCTCATCATGAACATGTCCGATGTTCTCTTCGACTTCAACAAATACTCTCTGAAACCTGAAGCGCGCGAGAAACTGGCAAAAGTATCAGGAATTCTGCTGGCTTACTCAGGTTTGAAGTTACAGGTCGAAGGTTATACCGATAGCATAGGGTCAGACGAATATAACCAGAAGCTATCGGAGCAACGTGCCGACTCAGTACGGACCTATCTGGTTTCACAAAGCGTAGTGTCCGACAATATCTCGGCGCAGGGGTTCGGCAAGAACGACCCGGTTGCGGATAACTCAAGCGATGCGGGACGTGCCCAGAATCGCCGCGTCGAGTTAGTCGTCTCCGGCGCAGCGATCGGCATTCAGCAACAGCAGCCGAGCCCGCAGGGGATGAATGCTCCAGTCAACCAACCGTCGGCGCCGGCAAACACGCAGGCTCCGGCCAACACGCAAGCCCAGATACCTGCTGACCGCACAGGCACATCTAATCCACCCCAACAGTAAGTGCTAACCAACCACTAACATTCCGTGCCCCATCCTTTTCGCGGCAGTATCGCGAAAAGGATGGGAAGGCACAGCGCACTACTCACCGGCCACCTGATTCTTCGCCGGCGCCGAAGTAGACTCCCGCACCTGCAGGCTCGTTGAAACCAGGTATTCCCGCTGCAGATTCGGGTTGGCGCCGTCTTCTGCCTGCGCCCGCAAGGCCTCAAACGCCGCGCGTGCCAGGTCAATGCGCGATAGCCGAATCGTGGTCAGTGGCGGCAGCGTGAATTCAGTAAATGCAATGTCGTCGAGCCCAATCACCGAAAGATCTTCGGGCAGGCGAAGCCGTTTGGCGTAGGCGGCGCGCAGCACCCCAATGGCAGTCAGATCGTTGGAACAGACAACAGCAGTCGGCCGGGATTCGAGCGTCCACAGCTTTTCAAATCCAGCTATGCCGCCTTTGAGCGTGTGGTCGCACTCGATCACAAATTTCTTCTCCAGCGGCAATCCTGCTTGCTGCATTGCCGAGCGAAAATCGTTTTCGCGCGTCAGCGCCGAGTGCAGTTTGTGGGGCCCAGCCAGGAAAGCAATCTTCTTGTGGCCCAACTCTGCAAGATGATTCACCGCCGCCCGCATTCCCGTCGAATAGTCGAGCAGAATTGTGCTCGCCTTGGGGTTGTCGAGCTTGAACTCGGCCAGCACAATCGGCACATTGCGATGTGTGAGCTCGTCAAGCACGCTCTCTTCTTCGCCAAATGTCATTACCGCGACGCCTTCCACTTTGCGCTCAAGCATGCGGCGAATGCAGGTGGTCAACAGAGCAGGGTCGCTGTTCGATGAACTCACCAGGATCTCGTACCCATTCGCAACCGCGATCTGCTCGAAGCTTTGAATGAGTTCAGGGAAAAATGGGTTTGTGATGTTCTCAACTATGATTCCCAGCAGCCGGCTGCGGCCTGAAACCAGGGTGCGCGCGTGCGTGTTGGGAAAATAGTTGAGCTGTTTAATCGCCTGCCAAACGCGCTTTGACAGTCGCTCGCTCACCAGTGGCGAGCCGTTGATGGTCCTCGAAACTGTGGCAATAGAGACTTTGGCCACTGCGGCCACAGTGCGAATGTCAGGCATTTTGCCCGATGTCTTTTGATTAGTCTTGCGAGGCACGAACCAATCCTAATTCAGATGAGCGCCCCGTCAACATCTTGCCGTAGCTTTTTATTGGATTTGCCAGGGAAGAAATCAGCCCCGCTCGGCAATCAACAACCGCATATCGCGCAGGTTGTGCCCCGTCGGACCCGTCACAACCGAGTCGCCAAGCGCCGTAAACAACGGGCACGCATTGAATTCGGCCAGCGATTTCGCAGGGTCGAAGCCGAACGATTTAGCCCGTGCCACCGTGGTAGGATCAGCAATCGAGCCCGCTGAACGCGTGTTTCCGTCAATACCGTCGGAACCTGCGCTCAGTACGGTCAGCCGTTCGCCCGGATGATTTTTGAGCCCCAACGCACTCTCCAGCACGAATTGCTGGTTGCGCCCGCCTGCGCCGGGTGTCCGGTTCAAGGTCACGGTTACCTCGCCGACGGAGATAAGACACACCCGGTCATGCCCCTTGCGCAGTTCATCGAATCGCTCCAGAAGGTACTTTGCAGCGTCAGCATAGTCCCAATCGTCGCAGCTGTTATCGACAACCGTAAAGTACCCGGCCCTCTGTGCCAGCAACCGCGCGTTCTCAACCAGGTCGTGGCTCGAAAGCAAAATCTCAAATACTGAGTCGCGAAAGGCCTCATCTTCGCCGTTCATCGTCACGGCCGAAGTCATCTTCCGCTGAAGTTTAGGCATAAAGGGCGGCCGCCAGCCTTTGTTCCCGGGCGATTCGGGAAGATCGCTGCGCTCAAAAAACCTCCGCACCGGAACGGGAAACTTTTCCGCCAGACAGTACTTCGCTATCAGGTCGCGGACCTCGGACACAGTCGAGTGATCCGGAGAGGTCGGCCCCGACGAAAGCGCATCCAGCGTTCTCAATGGCACATCGGGTAACAGCAGGCTCACCTTCAGCGCTTCAGGCGCGGCCATTGCCAAACGGCCGCCCTTTACCGCCGAAAAATGTTTGCGCAACGTATTCACTTCGTTGATCGGCGCGCCCGAGGCCAGCAGCAACCGGTGAAACTCCACCGTGTCGTCGAGAGTGATCTGCGGGTCAATCGGCAGGTCGAACATTGCCGACCCTCCCCCTGAAATCAGAAAGATGATCAGCGTGTCTTTCTTTGCCTTGCGTAGCAACGCCAGAGTCGCACGCGCCGCGGCAAAGGTATCCTCGTTGGGCAGCGGGTGTCCGCCCTCGAAATAACGGAACCGCCAGTTCCGGCTCTTTGGTAGTTGATTGGTGCAACAAATGCCCCGCAAACCCTTGCGCCGCTTCATGCGATCCAGAAGCGTTTCAAGCATCGGCCCCGCCGCCTTACCCAGCGCAATTACGAACACGCGCCGGTAACCGGCGAGGTCAATGGTGGCCGGACCGCTGCCATCCGGCATCAGCCGGTGCATCCGGTTGCCTTCAAAACGAATCCGCCGGTCGAATGCCGACGCAATGTTGCAGGCCTCAAGCGCGCCCGTGAAGATATGCGTTGCCGTCTCGTGCAGGGTATCGAGTGCTGAATCGCTGACTGGGGTCATGTCGCGCGCTCCTTAAGCCAGCCGGCGAATGCCTGTTGCATGGCAGTAAGTTGATTGGTAAAGAAATGGTCTGCGCCGGGAATAAAAATCAGCTGCTTCGGCTCGGCAGCTTGCGCCACCACCCGTTCAAGCAGTTCCGGCGGCGTGAATTCATCACGCGAGCCACTAAGAAAAAGTTTTGGGAGATTTGCCGATTCGACACGGGGGTCATCGAGAAAAGAATACTCATAAGCGCGACCGCGAACGCCAACCGGCAATCCGAGCGCCGCAATCGCGTGTACGCGCCGGTCCACAACTTCGACGCCGCAACAGGCCTTCAAGGCCATCGCTGCCCCAAAGCTGAATCCCGCCAGCACGATTGGCCGCGCAAACTCCTGTTCCAGCCAGTCCAGCGCTGCCAGCACGTCTTCAAACTCCGCACGGCCGTCGCATTGGCCTTCACTCAATCCCACTCCGCGAAAGTTGAACCGCAGCACTGGCAATTCAAAACCCCAAGGCGCGCGATTTATCACCTGCATTGCGTGGTACACAACCTTGTTGTGCATTGTGCCGCCGCCCATGGGGTGAGGATGACAAACCAGGGCCGCATACGGCGCGCCGCTCGCGCCTTCATTCAGCAGTCCTTCAAGGTTGCCTGCGGGTCCGGCGATCGAAACGCTGTGCAGGCTGCGTGCCGCATTTTGACCTTTTTTCGAATGCGCCTTCCGGCTCAATTCGGCATTATCTGACGGTTCTGGATCCACCAAAACCTCCAGTTCTGCCGCATTAAACTCAACCTCGGCGCTTGAATTTGCGCAAGTCACACCACAAATAATTCTACCCCTGATGCTTTGTCACGCAAGTTCTAAATCGCTTTATTACCGTGCCACGAAATGTGTAAATCCCGGTCGCAACTTGGCCACGCAACAACCGTCTCTCCCAGTCTCCTGTATCCTGTCACCATCATGAACAGCCCTATTATCCCTGCATCACTTGATCCCATTGGGCTTACCCGCCAGTTGTGCGAGATAGAATCTACGACCTATCACGAGGGCAGGGTCGGCGATTTTCTGGCCGATTTTCTCTCCAATCGCGGTTGGCAAGTTGAGAAAACTCCCGTCCCTCAACCGCTTGAGAGTGCAACCGCCGGCGACCGCTGGAATGTCTACGCCGGCATCCCCGGCGAGACCCCCGATCTGGTCTTCTCCACGCACATGGATACCGTCCCGCCCTACATCCCCTTCAGTGAAGACAGTCATTTCATGTATGGGCGCGGCGTCTCAGATGCAAAGGGAATCATCGCCGCCCAGGTAGCGGCCTCAACCACGTTGCGCGAAGCCGGCATTCGCGTCGGAATGCTGTTCGTCAGCGGCGAAGAGCGCGACTCAGCTGGGGCCAAGGCAGCCAATGTCGCGCCCAAAGGTAGCCGCTTCCTCATCAACGGCGAACCCACCGGCAATCGTCTCGCTCTCGCTTCAAAAGGCGCTCTGCGCGCGGTCTTCAAAACCTCCGGCAAAATGGCCCATTCCGCTTATCCCGAGCTGGGCGACTCCGCGGTCCACAAACTGGTCGAAGTTCTCGGCCGCCTTTTGACGCTCCCGATGCCTGAGCTTGAAGACGTTGGCCCCAGCACGCTCAACATCGGTCAAATTCACGGCGGCCACGCTCCCAACGTAATCGCCGATAGCGCTGAAGCCCAGGTCCTGGTTCGCCTCGTTGGCGATTCCGCTCCTATCCGCGCTGCGCTCGTCGAGGCCTGCGGCAACCAGGCCGAAGTCGACTTCACTCTCGAGATTCCCTTCGTCCGCTTGCGAGCCGTCGAAGGCCTGCCCACCATGATCGCCAAGTTCACAACCGATATCCCACAGCTCAGCAACTGGGGCGAGCCGCTGCTTCTCGGTCCCGGTTCCATCCACGTGGCCCACACTCCCTACGAGAAACTCGCCAAGAGGGAACTGCTCGACGCCGTCGAACTGTACATACAAGTCGCCAAAAAACTGCTCTCCTGAGAACTGGATGCCGGGGATATCGCGAACCCACACCATCGTTTTTCAATAATCCACGAAACGGGGTGGCCCCGGTCTCGCGTTTGAGACCGTAGGTAGCACGAACCCCACCGCGAACAATCACCGCGTCACTTCCTTCACAACTTCAACGCCTCACTCTGTTATGCTTCCGCTGCGGCCCCCCAGCCAGTCAACCACCCGGAGATCACCATGTCATCGCCTAATTCTGCCCCAGTCACGCCTGAACGCATCTTTCAACTTGCCTGGGGATACGCTCCGCCGCTCATTCTTGAAGCGGCTATCAAGCACCGTGTCTTCGACGTCCTCGATGCCGGTCCCATGTCGCTGGCTCAGGTCAGCACGGCAACCGGAGCATCAACGCGCGGTCTAGCCGCCATCATGAACGCCCTGGTCGGCCTCAATTTCCTCGCCAAAGACGGTTCGGGCAAATACTCGCTCACCCCTGAAAGCGCAGCCTTCCTCGTCAGCACCAAGCCATCGTTCCAGGGAGGACTCGTTCGCCACACCAGCGAGCACCTTGTGCCCAAATGGCTCCGTCTAAATCAAATCGTCGGCTCAGGCCAGCCCGATGCCGCCGTCAACCAGCAGCAGGTCGGCACCGAGTTCTTCCATGCCTTCGTCAACGACATCTTTCCTATGAGCTACCCTTCCGCCTCGGTACTCGCCAACCATCTCCAACTCGCCACACGCGCTGATCGATTCAGTGTTCTCGATCTTGGCGCCGGCTCCGGCGTTTGGGGAATCGCACTGGCACAGGTCGGCCCCATGGTCCAGGTCACCGCAGTCGACTGGCCGGGTGTCCTCACCATCACCCGCGCCAACGCCGCGCGCTTCGGTCTTGCTGAGCGCTTTACCTTTGTTGAAGGCGATCTGCTTGACGCCAACTTTGTCTCTGGCCACAATCTGGTCACCATCGGGCACATTCTGCACAGCGAAGGCGTC
>Ga0206838_10127_pt1 | contig 23673 bp, 19 predicted proteins | sample Alteio_BWOrgCont_26_FD_152879 | JGI IMG/M metagenome (GOLD analysis project Ga0206838, IMG submission 152879) | Enriched cells from forest soil in Barre Woods Harvard Forest LTER site, Petersham, Massachusetts, United States -... | ecosystem: Environmental > Terrestrial > Soil > Temperate forest >...
GGTGCGTGATGGCTCAAATGTTGATCACAACCAAGAGCTTATCCCATTCCCTTTTCCCTTACCTGCTCTCTTCCTCCAGCTCTCCCCAAAATTCTCGTCTACAGTCCTTGCTAAGAACGCAAAACGCATCACGAGAATTTGCGCGGGGTCTGATAACAAATTCCACCAGCGTATGACAGGATCGTAAGATGGCTAAGATGGCCCACTCGTACTCCGCAGCAGCGCCGTAGCAGCCTCTTTCATCCTCTCACCCTCAGAAGTCTCACCACGCCCTCCTCTACTTTTAGCAAAAAAAGTAGCCGATAAGCTAAAAGCCGCTGCACTACCGATTCCCAAACCTAGAGCCGCTCCCGAGGCAATGACTGATCCAGCAGAGAGGCCACTTAGAATAGCTAAGGCAAAGCCAGCCACGAGCATTAAACGGGCCGCAGCTTTCCATAAAGGAGAAGGATTCCTATTAACCTGTTTGTTAACAAAATTACAATAGTCCTGTGGGGTTATCATCCCCTGAATGAGGTGAGTTGTTTTTGTGAGAGCCTCTGAGTATACTGCAAGATGAACATTTTTAATCTGTTCAATAGCAGCCGCTGCAGCTTTAAAATGCTCTTTCACGTTAGGGTCCTGAATCGTCTTGATGGCTTCATCTAAAGTGGATTTTAGAATGTCATCCTCTTCGTTATTTTCGGGTGTACCCAGATTGTTGATTTTGACGACATGATAACACTCTATATCAGATTTTCTTTCTGTGGGTGTTAGTGGTATTTCGTCAAAGACAGGCTCATGGTCATCCTCATGGTCATCACCCAGATCATTAAGACGAATACTTGTTCTCTGATAAAGTGCATTGTCAATACGTAACTGTAAAAGAAGAATTTTTGGCTTGTCTACCATCTGAGTTTCAGATGATACTTCATTTTCAAGAGTATCTTTATATGCTTCATTATGTAACTTATTTAAAGTGTCATCATTAAGCATTTTTAAGATTTTTTCCTGGTCGTCTTCATAGAGCATTAAGTAGGAAATAGCTAATAGGGGAGATTTTTTAAAATGCTCATTTATGTTGAGACTATTCTGTTTCTGATTTCTTATTTGAAGTGCAAACCGCATGGCATCAAGCAAATCCTGCTGGTATGGTTGCTCTCTGCTTGAATCTAAACTGTACTTACTGATGTGAACAAGGGTATTTAAGTCATTAATATCGCATTGATCTATCTGCTCCTCCGAGGTTTCAGGAAGTAGATGGTCCAAGCAGTTCATGTAAAGCATATTTTTTCTTATGGGCCCATATTTTTCTAGGCGTGAGATTAATAGTTTAACTAACTTTAAGGGAGCCTCTTTAGTAAATATTTTCGCTGCTTTATGAATACGCTGGGCTAGTTGTTTAGCTTCTCCAATATTGCCTTTTTGAGTTGTTGTATTAATATGTAAACCATGTCGGTTTACCTTAGGTCGGTCTGCAGACATATTTGTTTGCTCCGTTGAAATTCAGGATGAATGTAATAAATTATACAGAAAGTAGCTTAAAGCAATATTAACATCTTTATCGACAGTCTCGATCAGATATTTGTAACCCATTGATAAAAGACATGCTGTCAGCATGCATACCGGGTGTCTTCAATGTGATTGTCCCTTCACCTCATTCTTGCGCGCCGTGATTAAATCTTCAACGACGTTCGGATCGGCCAAGGTGGAAGTATCTCCCAAGTTTTCCAACTCATTACAGGCAATTTTACGCAGCAAACGCCGCATGATTTTTCCAGAGCGGGTTTTGGGAAGGTCGGTTGCCCATTGAATTGTTTCTGGAGTGGCCAGCGGTCCGATTTTTTTTTGCGCACCTGCTCGATCAGTTCTTTACGCAATGCATCTGTGTGTTGCACCCCCTCTTTCGTCGTAATGTAGGCATAGATACCCTGTCCTTTGATTTCATTGGGAACCGCGACCACAGCAGCTTCAGAGACAGCAGAATGGGAGAGAAAAGCGCTCTCTAATTCGCCCGTGCCGAGACGATGTCCGGAAACCTTGATCACATCATCATCCCGTCCCTCAATCCAGTAATACCCTTCAGCGTCCTGGTGAGCATCATCCCCCGTAAGATAATTTCCGGGCACGGTTTTGAAATACTGATCAATAAACCGTTGGTGATGACCATAGATCGTCCGCATCATTCCCGGCCACGGTTGTTGAATGACGAGTTTGCCGGGTTGGCCGTTCTGAATGAATTCATTTTTTTCATTGACCACCGCAGGCTCAATTCCAAAGAAAGGCCAGGCTGCTGACCCTGGCTTCAGGGGTGTTGCTCCGGGCAAAGGCGAGATCATAATACCCCCCGTCTCTGTTTGCCACCACGTATCCACAATAGGACAACGACCTTCCCCGACAACCTGATGATACCATTCCCACACGTCTGGATTGATGGGTTCTCCCACCGTTCCCAACAAGGCCAGGCTTTTGCGACTGGTGCGCTTCACCCACGAATCACCTGCATGGCGTAAGCTGCGAATTGCGGTAGGCGCGGTATAGAACGTATGGACCTGGTGGCGGTCGATGATTTCCCAAAAACGCGAGTAGTTGGGATACTGCGGCGCGCCCTCAAACATGAGCGTGGTTGCGCCATTGCAGAGGGGTCCATACAGAAAATAAGAATGGCCCGTAATCCAACCGAGATCGGCGGTACACCAATGGAGGTCACCATCATGATAATCAAAAATATAGCGGTGTGTAATGGCTGCATAAAGCAGATAACCACCGAGCGTATGCAAAACGCCTTTGGGTTGTCCGGTGGAACCGGAGGTGTAAAGAATGAAAAGAGGGTCATTGGCGTCTAGCACGGCGGGTGGGCAAGAGGCATTCGCTTTGGCGATTTGTTCGTGATACCAGAGATCGCGGTTTTTATCCCAGGGAATGGGCTGTCCTGTTCTTTTGACGACGAGAAGTTTTTTGACTTGCGGACAGTCTACCAGGGCTTGGTCAACGTTTTTTTTCAGGGGTAGCGTTTTACCACCGCGTCGACCTTCATCGGCAGTGATCACCACATGCGCATCCGCATCCAGAATACGGGTTTTCAAACTTTCAGGAGAAAAGCCCGCAAAAACTACGGAGTGAATGGCGCCGATACGGGCACAGGCAAGCATGGCAACCGCGGCTTCGGGAATCATCGGCAAATAAATGCAAACACGGTCTCCGCAGGCGACGCCTTGTTTTTGCAGGACCTGTGCGAAACGGCAAACCTCCTGATGCAAATCGCCATAGGTCAAGCGGCGTATTTCTTCAGGTTCATCGCCCTCCCACAGAATCGCGACCTGGTCTCTACGCGTTTCAAGATGACGATCGAGGCAATTATAGCTGGCATTCAGTTTGCCACCCGCGAACCAGGTAAGGTCGAGATCCGTAAAATTGCCCGTTTTGACGGTCTGCCATTTTTGAAACCATGAAAGAAATTGTTCTGCCTGCTCCCCCCAAAAACCACTGGGATCTTCGATCGAGCGCTGGTAAAGAGCGCGATATTGAGTTTGGTCCATATAGCAATTTTCCTTGTATTTTTCGTTAGCGCTGCTTCAATCGCGTGTCATTGCGAGCGAAGCGCGGCAATCCATCACGATAATCAAACAAGCACCCGCATGACAGATTACCACCGCACAGGCGATGATCATGTTTTTGACACCACCGCTAGTTTAACAGAGAAATTTTCCCGGTTGCTATTGTGTAACCGCAGGGTTGACAGTTTTTTTTAAATCTGTTAATCCTAAAGTAGACCTTTCAATTTAACGTATCGAACTTTAAATATATGCAAAACTATTTAATCCAACATCGCAATGCGCATTGGCGACACCATCATCGGTGGGCTCGCTCTGTCGCTTTTGCTTTATCTGGATTAAATGAGGGTGCATATGTTTTTAATCGAGTGTCTTGCTTCAAATAGTGTAACAAACCCGAGTAGCCTTTCTGGCCTCCTCCGGGATTTTATTCAATTCATTCAATCCTTTATTACTGGAGATTTTTCTATGTTGCATTCACATCACCATCCTCTGCCTTGCCATTGGCAAAATACAGCGACTTTTAATGTGGATATCGAAATACAACCCCCGTTATTGAAGAGGAGAAACCCCGATGTTGTCGACGCAAATATTAAAATTAGATCCGCTGGTAAGTGACACGGCTTGTCAAACCCGTGCCTGCTATCTCATTTACCTTTCACGCAAAATTAAAACCACTGATCTTAGCGCCGAAGAAACTAACTATCTGGAGGCCTGTGATCTTCTGACTCAAACCCAAAGTAGAAAGACAGATATCTTTGGTCTAATCACGGAAGAAAAGACTGATATAGACAAAATTCCCGCCACGATACTCCCTCCCACGACCAGTAAAACCAAGAAAAACACCTTGCTTGCGAAACGGAAAAGTGAAGTGGCAACAGCCACTTTAAAGTTTCTGCAACAAGGCTGTAATCAGCTCGCCTTGCTGGGCGATCCAGAGATTTTTACGTATCGGATTACCTCTTTCAGCCAGCACATTCCCGTGTTCCCCTTCTATATCTCGGCCAAGATGATGTTACACTATGCCGCCATGCAGTCGATTCCTTTAGTGGTGAATCTGCGTCGCTTGTCCTTGCAAGACCACAGCTATGTATTGGATGGGGCTGTCTCCTTGGTTTATGGATTTAAAGCGGAAGCCGGTCGCTTTATTCCTCAGGAAGCCAAAGAAAATGCAGAAGTCATTGCCATTGATGCGGTCAGTTGTTATGTGAAAGGCAAAGAAGACGAGGTTCAGGGTTTTTTGGCTTCACCGACTTTTGAGGCTTTTCTAGAGGCTTTCCAGAAAGAGGATATTGCGGCTTTAGTGATGCTCTGCGCTCTTGGGCATCCACCCTACCCGCCTTCGGCCAAACCACCGAAATTGACAAAGGAAACGCTGCCCGCAGAGGAAGCAAAGCAAACCATGGAATTGAAAAAAGAAGGAATACCCTTGAAAGTAAGCCTAGAAAAATGCTCGCAACAAGAGATTGCGCTGCTGGCGGCCTATGGGCGGCACTATGGCTTTTTCCGGCCGAACGTGCAATATGCTTCGCTGGAACCTAAAACACAGAAGCTGACGCGCGCATCCACCTGTTTGCCCTTTTTTATTGACCATGTGCGTGCCGCAACAGCGGGCGAATGCAAGGCAACAATGGCAGGCTTAATGGAAAAACAAAAGCAACTCAAAGTTGCGCAAGAAGAAATCGTGCAACCTTCCATGAAAATTGGAATGACTTCATGAATAACCCTTTAAGACAGTCCTGGGTCACACTGAGCTGCTTGCAGCTCAGTGGCGCCTTGTCTTTGCCCATGATCATGATTGGTTTTTATTTAGGGCGTCATTATTCATGGCAGCAGAGTTTGGTGGAAATTTTTGCGGGCAATCTTTGCTTATTTTTGTTGGCCGCGGGCTATATGCGGGTGATTGAGGTCAAAAAGCAAGTCACCATCGCTTTTGCACAAACGCTTTTGGGGAACAAGGGTGCTTATTGGGGTGCCGCGGGTTTAGTGTTGAGTTTGCTGGGATGGTCGGCCATTCAAATTCATTTGCTGGCGGCAACCACGGGCCAACCGGCTGGGACCATTCTGCTGTCCATTGTTTTTATCTATCTTTTAACCTTTCGAAATTTTGCTTTTCTAACCCGTGCCAATCTGCTGATTTTGCCTTTTTTATGCACCAGCTTACTGTATCTTCTCTGGATGTTGCCAGCGGCGCCAACCCCGATTTTTTTCGTCGAAGTACAACCTTTCAAGATCGGACTCTTGATGGTGATTACGGCCGGGAGCGGTTTGGTATTTGATTTACCAACCTTTTTCCGCCACGCCACCACCCTGCGAGATGCGCGCCTGGCGCTCGCTCTCATTTTTCTGCTCGGGTTGCCCGCCATTCAAGGTTTGGGACTTTATCTCGCGCAACATACCGCCAACCAGGCTTCTTGGGTCGCAGGTTTTTTGAGTAGCTTCAGTCTACCCGCCTTGGTTTTTTTAATGCTGTCCGGCCTTTCTGGCGCTTGTTTGAACTTATATTCAGCCTCCATGGTTTTGCAGCGCCTGCTAGGCTACTCTTACGCGAAGCTGCTCTTTGTGCTTTGTTGTCTTTCTGGGCTTTTAGCATTGGTGAATTTGGAAGAGCATTTTTCCTTTTTTTTGGAATTTATTAATTTAAATGCTGAAATTATGACGGTGCTTTTATGGGTGTATGTGGGATTCAAAGGGATTGAATTGCCAGCGCCGGGCCGCGCGCAAGAAAAGGCGCATCAAATTATTTTTTTCATGGTTCTCGGCTATGCCGCTTGTAGTGCGTTTTTTCATCGTAGCGTGACGCACGATTTATTTATCGATGTTGCCTTGATCAGCAGTGTTCTAATGGTGTGCTACTATCGAATGGGAGAAAAAAATGCAAGAGCTCGGCGCTAGCGATTTAGAAACGCTCAGTTTGGGTGCGACCTTACTGGGTTCCGGTGGCGGTGGAGACCCGGCTATTTTATATGCCTTGCTTCATTATTGGCTGGAAAAAACCGGCCCGATTCGCATCCTGCAGTCTGAAGCCTTACCGCCGCAGGCACTGGTCATTCCCTTGGCGCTCATCGGTGCGCCGCTGATTAGTTTGGAGCGACTCCCCAATTCCACGATGTTTATGCAGTTGCTGGCTGCCCTGGAAGACAGTTATCCCGGCCGGGATTTGGTGTTAATGCCGGCGGAGATTGGTGGCTGCAATGCTTTAACCCCGCTGATGCTGGCTGCGCAGACTGCTCTGCCCGTGCTCGATGCAGACTTAATTGGCCGGGCCTTTCCAAAGTTACATATGGCGAAACCGGCAGTGAATGGCAAAAACCATCAAATCTCCTTCATGGCTAGCCCTTTTGGCGCAGTCGAGCGTTTTGAAACACACTCACTGGCATGCTTAGAAGCACAAGCACGCGAGCTTGCTGTTCACTATGGGGGAAGCGCTCTGATTGCGAGTTTTTTATTCTCAGGAGAAGAGCAAGCCGATTACATCATTCCCGGCAGCCTCCGTCGTGCGCTGAACTGGGGGCAACTGTTGCAACTTCATTCGCAAGATCGCAGGGGTTTTGCTTTAGCAACGCAGGCCCGGCGACTGGGTGCCGGCCTCTTAACCGAGGTTCGCCATACGCTTGAGGACGGTTTTTTGACAGGTTATGCAGAGTTACAAATGCCGGCAGGTTCGTTGCGCGTTTATTTTCAAAATGAATACTTGCTGGTTTCACAGCGTGAAGGCGGGCAAGAGCGGTCCTTGGCTGCAAGCCCAGAATTAATCACCTTGATTGAGACCCGCTCCGGCCTACCCTTGACCTCCGAATCGCTGCGCTATGGTTTAAAAGTAGAAATTTTTTCCTTGCCAGCCCCCGATTTTTGGATGGAACCGCGGGCATATGCACAGGTTAATTTGGCAGCCTTTGGTCTTGATAAATGCATAGGAGATGTAAATGTATACATTAGGCATTGATGTTGGTGGCACGCATATTGATTACGCGGTGGTGGATGAAAAAAATCGTCTGGTTTATGGGCACAAGATTTTAGCGGAAGGTGACTTGGCCCAGGCCATTGCCCAGGGCCTTCGTGATTTAGAAGAGCGGCACCGTTTTGATTTACGGCAGTTGCGAGATTTGCATCTGGGGACAACGCTCGCGATGAATAGCCTGTTAGAGCTACGATCACTTTATAAAGTCGGATTACTGCGCTTGGCAGGCCATGCGCCGGATTTTCCTCCCGCCTATGGCTGGCCGGAGGCGCATCGCTCTACTATTTTAGCGGCCTCCCGTACCGTGGCCGGTGGGCGTGAATATAATAATCAATGCTGCAAGCCACTGCAGCGCGATACACTCCTGCGTGCAGTCGATGAATTGTTGGCAGCCGGTGCTGAATCTTTGGCGGTGGTGGGTGTGTTTTCGCCTCTCTATGCAGAAGATGAACTCTTGGCGGCGGACTGGATTCGCAAGGAAATTAGCCCTACGCTTCCGGTGAGCCTGTCCTCGCAACTGGGCAGCCTCGGTTACATCGTGCGTGAAAACACTACCCTGCTGAATGCAGCCTTAAAGAAAGTGTTGAAGAAGGGCTTCAACACTCTTTTAAGTCTCCTGAAAGACCTGGGGTTTCAGGGCGAATGTCAACTCACACAAAATAATGGCACTTTGCTGACTTTGGACGAAGCTCTCGAATACCCGGTGAAGACACTGGTCTCAGGCCCTACCAACTCTCTGAGTGGTGCCTGCAAATTGGCGCAGGTGGAGAATGCCGTGGTGGTCGATATTGGTGGCACTTCGACAGATCTCGGCGTGGTTGAGAACGGCTTTCCGGTTTACTCTCTGAAAGGTGGCAACATCGCAGGCATTGCCTGTAATTTATTAGCGGCGGAAATAACCGCTTTGGCTATGGGGGGTGGTAGTTTGGTGCGCTACCAGGCCCAGGGGTTTACCGTGGGTCCGGAAAGCGTGGGCGCGGCACTTTTTAAAATGTGCACTACCTATGGCGGAAATCATTTGACTGTTTATGATTTGGCGCAGATCTTAAGTAAAACAAGAAATCCACAAGCGGAAGCGGTTCTTGCCTTTTTGGTACAGAAAATTAAGGATGAAGCGCAAGCCTTAGTGCCAGAGTCAGCCCGCAAACCGATTTTACTGGTGGGCGGCGGCTCCGCAAATATCCCTGATTATTTAATGGCGGCGGATTTTATACGCCCGCCCCACTATCCAATTGCCAATGCCTATGGAGCTGCTTTAGCGGAGGTCTCAGGTCAAATAGACTGCCTGGTACAGCTGAAGGCTGGAGAGGATGGCCTTTTACAAGACTTAGAAGAAAAGGCCAAAATGCTGGCTCTTCAGAAAGGTGCAGCAGCATCTTCATTGCGCATCATTGAAAAGAAGGTGCTGCCACTGTCCTATTTGGATGAGCCGCTTTATCGTGTTTTGATTACCGCTGCCGGGAGAAAAGCACTTTCTCCTGAATATCAACGTCACGTGAGTTGAGGCAAGTGCTGTGGTTGTGATGTTGCCGGATAAAATTTTTGGAAAGTGAAGCAGTGAGCGAAAGGGGGTTGTGTTTTTAGTCAAAGTTCCACAGATGGTGAGGAAAATCAAAATACCAATTGTGTTGAATGATGACATTATATCCAAGAAAAAAACTCGGAAAATCAGGATAAACTCTATGCATGCCCGCGAGATCCATCGCCGCTACTTTGACCCCTTGCAGCTCTGCGCCGCCGATGACCAAGGACTTTATTTCATAAAGCTTCATGGGTAAAGCGGCACGGGCCGCGTCTGTGCCTTGGATATCTTTGATATAGCGAAAATCTTCGGGGTGGGCATCAATATAGGCTTGATCAATAACGGTGGTGGAGGCGCCGGTATCCCAGACTGCCAGGAGATTTTGTTTGCCAATGCGCACGGGCAAAAGAACGACGCCAAAATCGTAAAAAAAAGGAACAGCGTGCAGGGTTGGCTGCGGTTTGGGGTTGATTTGGAATTTAAGATTTTTAAAATCGAAGTAAACGGTCGAGTGCAGAAAAACATCCAAGCCGATGATGCTGAAAAATCCCGGTAAATGCGGCAACCGTGCCACCGGCCAATTTTGCAGGCGAAGATTCGCGGCGTGCAGCTCGTGAACGGTAATTTTAGGAACGTCTAAGGATTGTCCACTGCCACTGTTGTAATGCACCTGTCCTTGGATAGGATAGGCATCAAACAACGAGCTGTTCACGGTTGAAAACCCACTCCCGGAGTCTAAAAGGCAGTTAGTTTTGAAGGCATCAAACTGACAGGGAAAGTAAATTTTGCCATTGCGCACAGAAAGCTGCGTGACAGCTATTTCCGGTTCAGCAGCAGCGGTAATAGCAGCAGCGCTCAGGAAGCCACAAAGAAGAAGACGAGCAAGCCAAAATGTCATATAAAAATTCTAAGCGATTTTTGGGCAATATGAAAGGGAGACTTCGTAGATCCCCTCTCATATAGGCGTCCTCGCCGACGACACCATCCGCGCTCTCGCAGCCACAAGTTGACACGAAGCCCCCTTACAGTAAGATAATGGAAGACTAGCCAGTCAAGACTCAACCCCTTTGAGGAATTTTAGTGCTATTTTCTTCGCCTTTTTTTATTTTTCACTTCCTCCCGCTTTTTTTAGCGCTCTATTTTCTAGTGGGCCCTGCGTATCGTGCTTACGTTCTCTTCATCGGAAGCTTGATTTTTTATTTTTGGGGCGAGCCCGCTTTTTGCTTATTGGCACTGGTCTCGGCGTTGGGGGACTATGGGCTGTGTCAAAAAATTTACTCCGCAGGCACCTCTAGCAAAAAAGCCCAATTTTATTTAGCACTGGGTGTGGGTGCCAATCTTGGAGTGCTTTTTTATTTTAAATACACCCATTTTTTTCTAACGGCCTTATCACAGGTGCTCTTTTCAGGGAAATACACATTTTCTTGGGTGAATATCCTCTTGCCGATAGGTGTTTCCTTTATTGTCTTCGAAAAAATAACCTACCTGGTCGATGTTTATCGCGGCAAAGGTGAACCGGCAAGGAGCGTGGTAGATTATTTGAATTATGTTTTTCTCTTCCCCAAACTCCTTGCCGGCCCGATCATTAAATATCACGAAATTGAAAAACAATTGTCTCAACAAAGCCCCCAACGCTTGCAAGTGATTCTAGGATTGAAACGTTTCCTGCTGGGTCTTTCCAAGAAAATTTTTATCGCCGATGCCTGTGGTGCCATTGTGAATCCAATTTTTGCCTTGCCGGCGAGTGATTTGAGTTTTGCGGCTGCTTGGCTCGGGATCGTTTGTTTCACGATTCAAATCTATTTTGATTTTTCCGGCTATTCCGATATGGCCTTGGGATTGGCGCGCATGCTGGGCTTTGAATTGCGGGAAAATTTCAACTTTCCCTACATTTCGCGGCATTTCACAGAATTTTGGCGGCGTTGGCATATTTCCTTGTCAACCTGGATTCGAGAATACCTCTATATTCCCTTGGGTGGCAACCGTGCTTCAATGCCCCGTGTCTATTTCAATCTGTGGCTGTGTTTTCTTTTGTCTGGACTGTGGCATGGCGCTAATTGGACCTTTGTGCTCTGGGGCGCTTACAATGGTTTGTTTTTAGTCTGTGATAAATTATTTTGGATTAAACTTTCCTCACGGTTGCCACAAATAGTCTGCACCGCCCTCACCCTCTTGGGGGTCATGTTGGGTTGGGTTATTTTCCGTGCGGGGAGTCTCGAGCAGATTCAGTATTATTTTCTCGCTCTTTGCCAACCCACACGCGTGACACCGGTTTATTTCGATTTTACAGCTGATCTTTTTGCTGCAGCGAGCTTGGGTGCTGTCCTGATTTTGCTACCTCTTGTACCAGGCTATGCCCGCTGCATGACTGTATATCAACAATGGCAAGGACGGCAGCGCAGCGAGGACGTGTTCCTGACGGTTTTGGGCTTCTTGGCCTTATGCAAGGTGGTTAGCAGTGCTTATAGCCCCTTCCTGTATTTTAAATTTTAACAGGCTGCCACGATGCGAATTATTTTTTTAAGAAATGGATTTCTGAAGCTTCTTCTCGGCGGGGTGATGGTTTTAGGACTCATCACGGGTATTCTTGCCATCACCGATTTTTGGCAGTCCGCTCCAGAGCAGCATGATTTTGTGGGCGATGCCGAAATCGTGCATTATCCCGGTCTGCATTTTCACACCCTGCAATCGCATCAATTTCAAAATTATGTGGAAACCCTGGTCGCTAAAAAACTCCGGCTGCGCCATTATTTTATTCGCATTCATAATCAACTTTATTTTTCCTTGTTTAAAAAATCTTTTGCAGAGCAAGGCGGCGTGATTGTCGGCAAAAACGGGGAGCTTTTTCAGAAGCAATACATCCAGGCGTATTGCCACCCTGCCCCTCTTTCTCCAACGGCGCTCACGGATTGGGCCAACCGTCTTCAACAGATGCAAGCATTTTTTCAAAAGCGGGGCATCACATTTATTTATTTGATCACGCCCTCAAAAGCGGAGTACAAACCACAGGCAGTGCCGGAGCGGTTTCATTGTACGGCCCGGGGGCTGAATCCACAGCTGCGGCTATTGGAACAGGCTTTACGCGCCCGTCATCTTGCTTATGTGAATGGTCCGGCGTTGATGAAAAAAGCAGATCAGCAATGGGGAATTTCCCTCTTCCCCCGTGGCGGCACGCATTGGAATTGGCTGGGCGCGGCAGTCGCTGCCCAGGACTTGTTTCAACGGATTGATCGAGAAAGACAAGGCCATTGGCGACCGCTGCAGCTGGCAGTTTCTTTGGGAACAATACAACCCTTCGATTCAGACGCCGACTTGTTACATTTAATGAATCTTCTCTGGCCGGAGGTCCATGAGCAAACCCCGCAAGTTCATGGCCTGAACATGACAAGTGCTCAACTGCCGCTAACAGTGACGTTTATTGGCGGGAGCTTTAATGACAATCTGGTGAAACTCATGACGCAAGAGCATGTTTTTTCCAAAGTGCATTACTATTTTTATTTAAAAAGTGAACGGACTTTTAAAACAAATGAAAAAGATCCGATCGATAGACGCTTAGATCAAGCGTTTTCTGGGGTGTTAAAGACTTTAGAAGCCTCACAAGTGGTCATCCTCGAGGAAAACTCTTCACTGCTTGCACAATCCGAGCAAGGAAAGAAACTATTCCAATTGATTCAGCAGGCGACCCCTACCGCAGCCCCGTCATTGCGAGCGAAGCGCGGCAATCCATAACGATCATCGATTCATAGGCGCGGTATAGATTGCCGCGCTTCGCTCGCAATGACGGAGCAGTTTGTGCAAGTAAGTCCTCGTTGACTTTGTTGTCATCCCGACACGTTTTTAGTCGGGATCCAGTGTCTTTACTAGCCCTGCATTAAGGCGCTAGATCCCGACTAGAAGCGTGTCGGGATGACAGTGCATCGAACGCAGATGTTTTTACTCTCAGGGTTCGTTACCCTCCGCTTCCTCGCTGCGATGGTGGGTTTGTGCCAGCAGCATATACATAGCGGGGACCACGAAGAGTGTAAATAAGGTGCCAATGGAAATTCCCGAGGCAATCACGAGGCCAATATTAAAGCGGCTGACAGCGCCGGCGCCAGTGGCGGTGATCAAGGGGATAACACCCAAGACCATAGCAGCAGTGGTCATCAGAATGGGCCGAAGACGAATGCTGGCGGCAGTGACCACGGCTTCAAGTTTATCTTTACCTTCCATCTGTAAATCATTGGCAAATTGCACAATTAAAATGCCATGCTTGCTAATCAAACCAATGAGTGTCACCAGGCCGACTTCCGTGTAAATATTAAGACTGACCCCGCCAATGCCAAGGCTGATAAAAATCATCGCTCCGCAAATCGACATAGGCACCGAGATGAGCACAATTAAAGGATCGCGAAAGCTTTCAAATAAAGCAGCCAGTGAAAGAAAAATAATGATCAGTGCGAAAAAAAAGGTGACAAGCAAGGCGGTGCTTTCTTGCACAAATTGTCGCGACTGTCCCGCATAGTCAATGGTGTAGCCATTTGGCAAAACCCGCGCTGCAATCTCTTGCAAGGCAGTGAGTGCTTGTCCGAGCGTAATGCCAGGCATGGGCACGGCAGACAACGTGGCAGAATTCAATTGCTGAAAATGATTCAACGACTCCGGCACCACGACCGTTTTGGTCGTGGCCACCGTCGACAAGGGAATAGAGGCGCCATTGGCAGTTGTTAAATAGTAATTTAAGAGTTGATTATCATTCAGACGGTCTTGGCGCATCATTTGCGGAATCACCTGATAAGAGCGTCCTGCATAATTGAAATAATTAATGTAGCCCTGACTTAAGGCGGCCGATAACACATTCCCTAAGTCTTGCATGGTCAGGCCTAATTGTGAAATTTTATCGCGATCGAGGCGAATATTGGTTTGTGCTTTATCAATTTTGAGATCGGTGTCTGAAAAAATAAAGAGGCCGCTGGCGCGCACCTCTTTCATAAATGCTTCGTTAACCTCATTGATACGATCAAAAGAATCGGTACCCTGCAAAACAAATTGTACCGGGAGCCCACGTGAGCCGGGTAAAGGCGGCAATTGAAAAGCAGCGATAATGCCGCCCGTGATTTTATCTAGACCGGCTTGTACCAAGGGCTGTAGTTCATTTGAGGAGCGTTTTCTCTGGTCCCAGGGTTTTAAGCCCATGCCAATAATGCTGGTATTTAAGCCATTGACCCCATCCAGTTGAAAAACCCGCTCCGTTTCGGGAAAAGTCATGTAAAGTTTATTCACTTGATTGGCATACAGTTGCGCTTGTGCCAAGGTGGCATTCGGTGTGGCGGTGAGCTGTGAAATAATAACACCCTGATCTTCCGTTGGGGCGAGTTCTGATTTGGAGGTGGTGTAGAGAAAGCCGATGCTCAATAAAATAATCACAGCAAATACCAGGGTCACCGGCAAAGCCGTCAGAGAGTCTTTCAGAACCCGATGATAATTCAAGCGCAGCCTCTCGAAATGACGATCGACAAAACCAATCAAGCCCTTGCCCTGATTTGAATTCACCTGCAGTAATTTAGAGCACATCATGGGGGACAGCGTTAAAGCAATGATGGCGGAGATACCGACAGAACCCGCCAGGGTAAAAGCAAACTCGGTGAATAAAGCGCCTGTTAAACCACCCATGAAACCAATGGGCACATAAACGGCAATCAAGACGACCGAAATGGCGATGATGGGATTCGCCAACTCGCGCGCGCCGAGGAGTGCTGCTTGCAAACGGGACTGTCCCTCTTCCATATGCCTTTGAACATTTTCAACCACAATAATGGCATCATCGACCACAAGGCCAATGGCGAGTACCAATGCAAGCAATGTTAATAAGTTAATAGAATAACCAAACATCAGCATAATGAAAAAAGCACCGACCAAGGACAATGGGATGGCGACCAAAGGAATCAAGACGGAACGAAACGACCCTAAAAAGAGAAAAATAACAACCGTCACAATCACCAAGGCTTCCAGTAAGGAATGGATGACTTCGTGAATAGAGCTGGTTACAAAATCCGTAGAGTCGTAGACAATTTTTCCATTCATCCCTTCCGGCAGCTGGGTCACAATCTCAGGAAATTCTTTTTTGACTTCTTTGATCACATCCAGCAAATTGGCCGCTGGTGCGACTTGAATGCCGATATAAATGGCGGACAAGCTGTTAAAGCTGACTGCGCTGTCGTAGTTGGTGGCGCCCAGGGAAACCGTACCCACATCGCCCAAGCGAATGATGGCACCGTTCTGCGCTTTGAGCACCAAATTACGAAATTCCTGCGCGCTGCTCAACCCGGTGCTGGCACTTAAATTCACAGTGAACATGGAGCCATCTGTGCGCCCCACAGCTGAGATAAAATCATTATTGGCGAGCGCATTGGCAACATCGGCGGTGGTGAGCCCATAACCGGACAGCTTGATCGGATCCAGCCACACCCGCATGGCAAATTGCCGCGAACCCAAGATTTCCGCCACTTGTACGCCGTTGATGGCTTGCAGCTTGGGTTGCACAATTCGCGTGAGATAGTCAGTGATTTGGTTGCTGGCCAACACTTTACTATAGAAACCGAGATAGAGAGCGTCAATCGATTGCCCGATGGCAATTGTAATGACGGGCAATTGGGCTTGCTTGGGAAATTGATTGAGTACAGCGTTGACCTTGGTGTTTATATCTGCCAAAGCTTTGTTGGGATCATAATTTAAGCGCAAATAAATGGAGATCGTGCTGGCATTTTGTGTGCTGGTCGAGGTCATGTAGTCGATGCCATTGGCTTGTGCAATGGAGGTTTCTAAAGGCGTGGTAATAAACCCGGCCACCACCGCGGGATCCGCGCCCGTGTAGGTGGTCGTGACTGTGACCACCGCATTTTCCGTGAACGGATATTGCCGAATGGGCAAAGAGCCGATGGAGCGCAGCCCGAGCGCCAAAATAAATAAACTAATGACGGTCGCTAGAACCGGACGCTTGATGTAGAGATCTGTAAAATACATAGTTGCCTTTTAATGTTCATTCGGCGCGCGCGGCTGCGGATTGTCGGAAGGAACCACTTTATTATTTATTGCGACCCGACTGCCATTTTTTAACTTGAGTTGACCGCTAGTAACCACACGATCCCCTTCTTTTAAGCCATTGAGAATAGTGACTTGATCACCGCGGGTTTCGCCTGTCTCCACAAACTTTTGCGTGACGGTCAAGACCGGCTGCTTATTTTTATCCGCCGTCCCTTCTTTAATCACGTAGACCAGTTCTCCATAGGGGTTAAAACTGATGGCTGTTTGCGGCAAGGTGAGAAAGCGTTCAGCCGTACCGACTTCTACTGTCACCGCAGCAAACATGCCGGGTGCTAGCTCATATTGAGAATTGTCGATCGTGGCTTCGACCATCACATTGCGTGTGCTTGCGTCCACGGCTGGATTAATGGTGGTGATTTTCCCTTTAAATGATTTGTTGGGATAGGTATCTGACGTGACACTGACCACTTGCCCCACCTTCACTTGTGCCAGGGCTTGTTGAGGTACATAGAAATCCGCATAAATGGGATCCAGCGTTTGCAACATCACCACACTGTCTCCGGGATTCAAGTATTGCCCGGGATTGATCGTCGATATTCCCAGGCGGCCCTTGAATGGCGCTCGAATCGTTTTTTTAGCGACGGTCGCGGCTTGTTGGGCGACCTGGGCAAGCAAGCTTTTTAAATTAGCGGCGTCTGCATCTAAGGTTTGCTTGCTGACGGCCTGGGCCCGGTATTGCGCTTTGTCTCGGTAATAAGTGATCTTGGCCAATTCCGCATTGGCTTCCAGGGAGTGCAGCAAAGCCGTATCGCTATTGGCATTCAGTTGCACTAACACAGTGTCTTGCTCTACAAAAGCGCCAGGAGTGAAATAAATGGTGGCCACCAGTCCCGCTAATTCTGTCGTGACATTCACGCCACGAATGGCTCGTAAGCTGCCGGAGGCGGTGATTTGTGGCTGCCAAGGGGAATAGTCGACACGCATGGCAGACACCGAAATGGTCGGCGTTGCATTCGAGGCGAGAGATCTTTTAATCATCAAGCTGATGAAGGCTTTATAGAGGAAAATGCAGCCAAACAAAATGCCAACCAGGATCAGCATTTTAATCATGCGTTTTTTTGTCTGTGGGTTCATGTCCATTATTGTTTATAGGCCTCCATTTTTTTGGGCCACCACCCGCCGCCGAGCGCCTGAAAAAGAGCCACCGTATCATTATACCTGGAAGCCTGTGCTTGGATACGGCCGATTTGTGTCGATTGATATTGTCTTTGGGCGGTCAGCAGAGAAAGATAGCTCACGCCGCCCAGATGGTATTGTTGTTGCGTCAGTCGCAGCGAATTCTGCGCTGCAAGTTCGGCTTCCCTCTGTGCTCGAAACGCCTCAGCATCGTTTTCAATGGCGCGCAAGGTGTCGGCGACATTTTGAAAGGCTTGGAGCACGGTTTGGCGGTATTGCGCTTCTGCCTGTTCATACGCGGCGATCGCTTGGCGCTTCTTCGCCATGAGCGCACCGCCGTTAAAAACAGGCTGTAAAATTTGCCCGCCGAAGGCCCAGGCTAAGGTATGGGGCTTAAACAAGGAACTTGCTACATCACTCTCCCAGCCATAGTTGCCGCTTAAAGTCAGCTGTGGATATAAGTTGGCAGTGGCCACGCCAATTTGCGCACTGGCGGCGTGCAACAACGCTTCAGAGGCTTGAATATCCGGGCGTTGTTTTGCCAAAACAGAAGGCAGGCGAAGGGGTAGACGCTTGGGTAAATGCAGTTGTTCCAGTCGCAATAGCGGTAACCGCGCTTCGCTGGGAAGGGTGCCGATTAACACGGCTAACACATGCAAGGATTTCGCCAAGTTTTGCTCTAAGGGCGGCAGGCTGGCCCTGGTTTGTGCAAGGGCTGTTTTTTGGGTGAGCACATCGGCGCCGGCAGCGCCCCCGAGACGAAATTGCCGTTGGATAATTCCCAGCGTTTTCGCCTGTAAATCGATCAATTGCCGTGTGGCTTCAATTTGAGCGCGGAAGGAGGCTGCGGTGATGGCGGTGGTTGCAATATTGGAGGTGAGTGTCAGATAACTGGCTTGCAAGAGATAAGTCTGATAATCCACCTGCGCCCGCAGGGCTTCAATTTGCCTGCGGGCGGCTCCAAACGTATCGAGGGTGTAGCTGATACTCAGCGAGGGATTAAAGAGATTAAAAATTGGATTATTCCCATTATTGATGCCAAAAGTTTCGTCAGAAAATTTTTGCCGGGTCGCACTCATTTGGGCCGAGAGTGCAGGATATAAAGTGGATCCCACCTGCACATTGACAGCCTCGCGGGCTTGAACGAGGGCTGCTTGTGCGGCTGCAAGGTTGGGACTATTTTCAAGGCCTTGTTGAATGAGTTGGTTTAATTCCTTGGAATGAAACAGCGTCCACCAGTCGGCGGGAAGATCCTGACCCATCGCAAAAGATTGCGCTTGCCCGGCTTGTCCTGCAGAGCGCAATGAGGCTGTTTTAGCGGGCAAAGGGGTTGCGGTATAACGCTTGGTTTGGGGGGGCTTCGGTGATTTGAAGTCAGGGCCCAGCATACAACCCACTAATTGCAGATAAAAAAGGGTTATCAGGGTGAAAATATGAAGCTTCGAGGCAAAAAGGCGCATTTATTAGCCAATCCTTGCTCTACTTCCAAGTTCTATCCTACCGTGATTAGGGTAAAAAAGGCAAGTAAATCAGCCAGCTAACTACCGCTTCCGCCTCAGGGCCGCAAATAAATGGTATAATGGGATCTCATACAGCAATGGAGGTGTTCTATGAAACCGGATTTAACTGACCAACAAAGAAAGCAACAACAAGGGCAACAGCAACAACAGAAACCAAACCAAGCCAAACCCGGCCAGAACCAGAACCCCAATCAAGATCCGCATAATAAAGGCGGAAATATGGGTGGCCAAGGTGGACAGGGTGGCTTTGGCGGCGGTAGCTCCGGCGGCCATCAGGGTTCATCGGGTCGCTAATCGTCGGTAAAACGCACGACTAAAAGTGGTTTAGATTCTATCTAAACCACTTTTTTTATGTGTAAACCGCACGCGAATCACTGTCATCCCGACACGCCTTTAGTCGGGATCCAGCGCCTTAAAGCAGGGCTAGAAAAGACACTGGATCCCGACTAAAAGCGTGTCGGGATGACAAGTAATGGTACGCAAGTAATAGACAGGTTAAACTGCAGGCGGCATGACAGCAGGCTTATTTCATTATAGAATACCTACTCACAAATATTCTGGGTTTTCTTATGTTGTCTCGAGGGCTGAAATCGTTTTTCCTCCCACTGATTTCCATGGCTATCTTCAGCCTTAGCCCATTAGCAATGGCAGGACAAGCAACGGCCTATCCACAAAAAACAGAACACTTCCTAAGTCTTGCCGACCTGCACCTCGACCCCTTTCTTTCCTGTGATCAAAAACCTTGTCCACTCATTCAAAAACTCGAAGCGGCCCCGCCCAGCCAATGGCAAGCGCTTTTTGCGCGCTATGACACCTCGATCCCCGCTTTTGGAAAAGACAGCAACGCGAGTTTACTCACTTCCTCTTTTGCTGCAGCGAAACGCGAGGCCCAGAATACGCCTCTGCAATTTGTCTTGGTGCTCGGCGATTTCCTCGCCCACGACTATGACAAGAAATATTTTCAATATGCCCAGAACCCCAGCAAAGCCCGCTATGCGCGCTTTGTAAAGAAAACCATGGAATTTTTTGCGAGCGAGCTCAAGCAAGCCTTTCCCAAGACCGATGTTTATATCCTGATTGGCAATAATGACTCCGATCGCAACGATTATTTCGTTGAGCCGCACGGGGCTTTTTTGAAAGACCTGAGCGACATTCAAGCCTCCCTCCTCCACCACCCTGCGAGTCGCGAGGCTTGCCTGCAGGAATTTCCACGGGGTGGCTATTATGCTGTGAATGCCCCTGCACAACCGGGTTTACGTCTTCTCTTTTTAAACTCGGTTTTATTTTCAACAAAAGCCAAAGGGCCGCAAGTGGCGCAGGCCGCAAAAGAGCAATTGGACTGGCTGCATCAAGAATTAGACCAGGCCAAGCAGAAGAAGCAAAAGGTCTTGATTGCCATGCATATTCCGACTGGCATTGATGTTTTTACCACCCTCTTCCTGCCCTTAAGCATTATCGAATTTTGGAAGACCCCCTATTCCAAGCGCTTTTTGAATGAACTCCAACAGGCCTCTTCACAAGTCATGGGTGTTTTCCAGGCGCATCTCCATGCCGATGCATTTCAAATTTTGTCGGTTCCCGGCCAAAAACCGCTGCCTTTCACGGGCACACCTTCCATTAGCCCCATCTTTGGCAACAATCCGGGATTTAAAATTTATAGCTATTCCGTGCCCGACTTGAATCTGGTGAATTTTGTCACCTATTATCGAACGCTTCAAGAGGGAAGTGCCTGGGAAAAAGAATATGATTTTGATGAAGTCTACCAACTGCAGCATGGCGCGGATGAAATGATTCAGGGCATGCTAAAACTCAGCCAAAACGGCGAGCTCGCCGAGCGCTATAAAAATTATTATTCGCTGCAGAGCAATAGCCAACCCATCACCAAGAACAATAAATGGCTGCCTTATTATTGGTGCGCAACGCAAGAATTAACTGCTGCTAAATATCGAGCCTGCCTTTACTCCAGCACCGAATCGCTGTCCTCCTAAAGCGAGCGTCATTGCGAGCGAAGCGCGGCAATCCATAACGGTAATAAATAGGCAGCCCGATGATGGATTGCCGCGCTTCGCTCGCAATGACGCTCGCTTCTCGCCTAATCTGCTGCGACAGAATGCACCGCCGTCAAAATCTGTTGCTGCACTTCTGCAACCGGCTGGCCACCATCCACGCGTATATATTGCGGCACCTGCTCCTTCTCGGTTTGACGAGTAGAGGTCTTGTAATAGGCAATCAATGGTTCAGTTTGTTGATGATAAACGTTGAGGCGATGCCGTACCGCATCCTCCTGATCATCTGGACGCTGAATTAAAGGCTCACCGGTGACATCGTCTTTACCGGCATGGTGCGGTGGATTGAATACGGGATGATAAGTGCGCCCGGAAGGAGGATGTGTCCAGCGGCCGCTGAGACGTTTGACAACCTCCGCTTCGTTAACAGCAATCTCAATCACATAATCAATAGCAATGCCATCCTGTTGCAAGGCATCGGCCTGTGCAACCGTTCTTGGAAAACCATCCAGCAAGTAACCTTGGGCGCAGTCATGCTGCTGAAGGCGGTCTTTGACCAATTGAATCATTAAATCGTCTGTGACTAAAGAGCCTGCATCCATGACTTTTTTTACCTGCAAACCGAGAGGTGATCCAGCGCGAATCGCGCTGCGTAGCATATCGCCCGTAGAAATTTGTGGAATATGAAAATGAGCGGCCAACAATTTACTTTGTGTGCCCTTGCCGGCTCCCGGTGATCCTAATAAAATAATGCGCATCGTTCTTCCTCTTGCTTTTACTCGACTGAATTTTAGCAGGGCAGCGTAAAGAACGTTACTCTTTTTTAGAGGGCGGGTTGCCTTCAAAAGAAAGCCAGGCGTGGATGCGCGGTGCGACATAAGGACGGAAAGACTGGAGAACATCCATGAGAGGTACAAATTGTTTGGCCAAAGAGCTGAATAGATCATTGTTTTTCTGTGAAATCACGCCATAGGCCAGTTGCCCTAATTCAATATAATAGCGCAGCTTGACCCGTCTTTTTTCGGCCAAGGCCGGAAACAGGCCACTAATGAGCAGGCAGTGATCGCCCACGGTTTGCAAAATCAGCCCCTTTTGCTGGGGGGGACGGTTGAGACCTTGCAAAAATTGATAGGCAAGGATTTCGCGGGCAAAATTGCGATTGTTCATGTTGCGCATCAGCAGGTAAACCAAGTAGGACTCGAGGTCGGTGTTCAGCGCAATTTGACTGTCTATTTGCGCCTCGTGAATTGCCTCGTACCAAAGCGCGAGGGGTGTTGCTTCTGTTAAGATTTTCATGGTATATCTAATTCCCTCCGACAAACTTATACTTTAAGTATAAGGCATGCTGTGAAACTTCACTTAAATAGATTTAAATTCAATGGGATAAACGACCATGACCACCCTGTTTATCGCTGATTTACACCTTGAAGAGGCCCGGCCGGAGATCAGCGACATCTTTTTCAAATTTCTTAAAAATGAAGCCCCTGCTGCCCAGGCTTTATATATTCTCGGGGATTTATTCGAAGCCTGGATTGGTGATGACGATCGTAGTCTTTTTAACCAGTCCGTCATACAAGCCCTCCGCCAAACAGTGAGTCAAGGCACCCCTGTTTATTTTATGCGCGGCAATCGCGATTTTCTTATGGGGAGAGGTTTTCAGCGAGCAAGCGGCTGTCAAATTCTGCCGGACGAGCACTTGATTCACTTAAATGGCCAACCGACCCTATTAATGCACGGCGACACCCTTTGCACGCGTGATGAAAAATATCTGCGCTTCCGTAAAAAAGCCCGCAATTTTTTTGTGCAGCAATTCTTTTTACTCAAATCGCTCAACACGAGAAGAGCGCTGGCGAAAAAAGCGCGTTATGCGAGTGAAGATCATACGCGGAACGCTGCACCAGAGATTATGGATGTGACCTTGAGTGAAGTGGAGCGGGTAATGTTGAAGCATCACGCAAGACATTTAATTCACGGACACACACACCGCCCTGCGGTGCATGAGTTTGCGCTAGAGGGTCAAGGCGTGAGGCGGACAGTGTTAGCGCCTTGGCATGCTGAGGGAAGTGTGTTGATTTGCTCTGCGGATGGGAGGCAGGAAATGGTGGTGTTGAATTAGGGTGGGTTGGCTGGGTTAAAGAAGCTTGGCATGCCCTTGCCCCCGTGTCATCCCGACATGCTTTTAGTCGGGACCCAGTGCCTTTAAAGTCGCTGGGTCCCGACTAAAAGCATGTCGGGATGACACGGGGGCACATGTCGGGATGACAAAACTTACTTTACGCACTCAGCAGCTTATACATCTTCACCACACCCGAAAGCTTAGTCTCCTTCGCCAGCTTCGTCGCCAGCAAAGCCGCAGTATCCTTCTTCGCTTCCGGCCCAATATAAACTTCCACCTCTTCTCCAAACGCCGCATTGATTTGGTGGATAAAAGCGTTATACCCTTTCGCGCGCAGCTGATTTACCAAGCTCAGTGCGGTGACTTTCTCCCGGTAGGTGCCGACATGCACCACCCACACAACATTTTTAAGCCCCGCTTTCACATGCTTTTTATCTTTCCCATCAAGACTCGTGATTTTAGGCAGCGGTTTTTTTTGTTTGAGCACATATAACTTTGCTACCTTGACCTTATTTTCAGTCTCTTCTGTACTGTGATGCAGGGCTTTAATCGTATCATTTTGGGTTTGCGAACTGGGAAACGCAGGGATGCGAATGCTATCGGGGTGGCCATTAAAATGATCATGCAAGCTGTGAGCGTTAAAAGCAAAAGGATAAATTAAAACACCAAGGGCAAGTATCACCAAAATACCAATAATGCGATTTAACATGGCTCGGGACCCTCGTTGTTATCTTAAAATAGTCTTAACTCACTACCCGGACAGCTTGTCGGGTGAGCTTGGCCAAGAGGCGCGCTAAGCAATCCCGCAATTGTCTC
>Ga0206838_10128_pt1 | contig 23636 bp, 22 predicted proteins | sample Alteio_BWOrgCont_26_FD_152879 | JGI IMG/M metagenome (GOLD analysis project Ga0206838, IMG submission 152879) | Enriched cells from forest soil in Barre Woods Harvard Forest LTER site, Petersham, Massachusetts, United States -... | ecosystem: Environmental > Terrestrial > Soil > Temperate forest >...
ACAAGGGAATCCAGGGAAATCTCGATCTATAGGTGAAGGCATTTATGAATTATGTATTGATTATGGCCCAGGTTACCGAGTTTATTTTGCCTATGACGGCCCAAAACTATTACTTCTTCTGGCCGGAGGCGACAAGTCAACCCAAACAACTGATATCAAGACAGCTAAACGATATTTAAAACAATACAAAGGAGACCAAACGTAATGTCTAATACAGAATCCTGGGAAAATGTTCTGACAGAAGATTTGCTGAACGATGATTACGTGGCAGCCTATCTCAGTGATGTTTTGAATGACAGCGATCCCCATCTTTTTTTACAAATGGTGCGCCGGATTGCTAAAGCACGTAAAATCCCACTTGCCCGGTTAGCCAAACAAGCGGGTATTCGCAGGGAAAGCCTTTATCATGTATTGTCTGAAAAGGGGAATCCTACCTACTCGACATTGGTTTCCCTGATGGATGGTCTCGGTTTTGGTTTTGCCGCTATTGTCAAAAAAAGAGTCGGACAATAAGAACGTGCTAAACTGAACCTATGGACGGCTTGGCAGAGAATCCGACGGCTTCCCTTTTTGACTTGAAAGGTAAGACCGCCTTGGTCACCGGGGCCACAGGGCGCTTGGGGAGAGAGATTTCAACGGCGCTGGCCGATATGGGGGCAAATCTTGCGCTGGTCGCTAGAACCGAAGAGCATTTAACCCACCTGAAAGACTATCTGGAGAGCCGAACCGGCGTTCAGGTTTTGACAATCATGGCCGATGTGCATCACGAGAAAGTGATTCGGGAAATCTTTCATCGGGTGCAGGAGGTTTACGGCGGGCTGGATATTCTGGTCAATAACGTCACCGGCAATGCCAAGGAATCCGTGGAAAATATGACGGAGGCTTCTTGGAATACGGCTTTGGAAAAGATTGTCGGCAGTATGTTTTTTTGCTGCCAGCAGGCCCAGAAACTCATGGCCCGTCATCAGCAGGGCAGTATTATTAATATCAGCTCTATCTATGGGGTTGTCGCAGCCGACCAGCGAATTTATGGAGATTCCGGCTTAAATAGTTCTGTGGCTTACGGCACCGGCAAGGCGGCGGTGATCCAACTCACCCGATACCTGGCGGCCTACTGGGCGGATCAAGGCATACGGGTTAATAGCATCACCCCGGGTGGTGTGGAAGATGCCACCAATGATCACGTCGACTTTCGTCAAAACTACGAAGCGCGCGTCCCCATGCAACGGATGATGCGGCGCGAAGAAATCCGGGGCGCCATTTCTTATCTGGCCTCTCAGGCGTCCAGTTATATGACCGGTCATAATCTTGTCCTGGACGGTGGCTTTACCCTTGTATAGAGTCCTGGGCAGAACGTGCCTGTCTGTCTCTGAAATCTCGTTGGGGACAGTCCAGTTTGGCATGCCTTACGGTATTCCTGGCCCCGACGGGCGATTGCCGGAATTGTCGGAAAAAGAATCGTTAGCCATCATTAGGCATGCCCTAGAATTGGGCGTCAATTTTTTGGATACCGCCCGCAATTATGGAATCAGCGAAGCCGTTATCGGGCGGGCTTTAAAACGGCGACCGGAAGAAGTGTATCTCGCAACCAAGCTGGAACCGTTGCCCGAAGATCTTAGCGATAACGACATGAAAAAAACCATTCTGGTTTCTATCGAAGCTTCCAGAAAAGCCCTGGACCGGGAAGTGATAGACTTGATCCAGGTCCATAATGCGACTGAATCCCTATTGGGCCGAGAAATAATCACGGAGACGTTAATTACAGCCCAGTCAAAAGAATGGATACGTTTTAAAGGCGTTTCAACCTACGGACCGGAAGCCCCATTAAGGGCCATTAACCAGGGGGTTTGGGACACGGTACAAGTCGAGTTCAACGTATTGAATCAAGCTTGCCTACCGGTTTTTGATGCCGCCGCTTCTGAAAACGTCGGTGTGATTGTTCGCTCTGCGATGTTAAAAGGTGCGTTAACTACAGATGAAAAGAGTATTCCTGAATCGTTAAAACCGATTCGGCAAAAAGCATTATCCCTGCCCCGGTTTTTTGATTGCCCAGATCTGTCGATAGCAGAAATATGTCTGCTGTTTGTCTTAAGTTATCCCCAGGTCTCAACAGTCCTTACCGGTGTTGCAACTGTTGAACAACTGAAGGAAAACAGTCAGGTTTCATCCTTCCCTAAATTCCAATCAGAGCAATTATTGGACGCTCAAACACTCCAATTAAATTCAGAGAAAGTTGATCCGCGTCAGTGGGAACTGTAAAACAAGCATAGAGAGAGTTAATTTTTGTGAAGCTACGCTTTTAAAGAGCAAGTTCTTTTCTTAAAGACGAGGATCAAACGTGCAAGTACAAATCTCCCCTTATTTTTCATCCAAACCTCCTATTGCAAGGATAGTGAGCGATGCATATGCAATTGAAAGATTGGTAGACGGTGATCTCGCTCCAAGAACAGATAGTGGGGAACCTGTCCCTGTTAAGGCCTTCCGTCGGGCAAAGGGGTTAATTAAGCCTGGACACTGCGGTTATAAAACGAAATTAATGACTACCACGGGTAACATAGTCACATTTACCACGACTGATGAAGGTGGTCATACTATTACGGTCCATAATCCTGAGAAAAACTCATGTATTTCTTACTTTATAAAGAAAGATTTACAGGTGGACAGTATACCTTACCGATGGTTAAGGCTAATGATAAAGTAACTGATTTTAGCCCTGCTAAGGCTTTTTTAAACACTTTAGATGAAGAAGACATTCCCGGACATCTTCGCCTTACTTAAATGAAAACCTCTTTTCTTTCGAGTGGATAGGGGTATTCCATGGTGCCCTTGTACATCATCGGGGGCTCATCCAGCCCAAAGTTTGCCGTGACCAAGGTCTGAATGCGATCCAGCTCTTCCGGTGTTAAATCGGGAGATTCGGGGGCTGTGGCGAATTCGTGGAGCTGCTCTTCGTTATAGATATTCGGCAACGTCGAGGCAATCAAGGGATTGGCGGTCAAAAATTTCAAGGCGGCCTGGCCGAGGGTTCGGTTGGGGAGTTCCAGAAAACGCAGTTGCTCCACCTTTTTTAAACCGTGGGTGAGCCAGGATTTGGGCCGGTGGGAGCGGTGATCTTTGGCATCAAACGTGGTGTCTTCGGTGTATTTGCCTTCCAGCATGCCGGACGCATGGGGAACCCGGGCGAGAAATCCGGTGACGTTGCCGTTGTTTCGGCTTTCTTCCAGCATGGGATTGCCGGGATATTGTTCCAGCAGGCTTTGAATAATCTGCAAGCTATCCACCCGGCGTTCACGAACGGCTCTCACTCCTTCGGCCAGCCATCCAATGGCCGGGCCCAGTGCCAAACCGTAATGACGAATCTTGCCTTCGGCCTTCAGGGCTTCTAAGGTGTCATAAATCGCGTCGTCTTCAATATGTTCCATTTTGGCGTTGTGCAGTTGATACAGATCAATATAGTCGGTCTCCAGGCGTTTCAGGCTTTGCTCACAGGCGAACCGGATAAATTTCGGGCTCACGTCTTGAGGCAACTCTTTTTGACCCGTCCGGGGGGTATCGGTGGTGTAAAAGTCATAGCCGAACTTGGTGGCATAGACGACGTTGTCCCGTACATCTGCAAAAGCCTGGGCAAGCAAGGATTCGCTTCGGCCGTTGCCGTAGGTGTCTGCCGCATCAAACAGGGTGACTCCATAGTCTTCATAAGCTTTTCGCATCAGCTTAACCGCGTCTTCATCCGTTACATCACCCCACCAGCCGGTGGAAAGGGTCCATAACCCAAATCCTACCTCAGATACAAACAAATCGGTTTTACCCAGCAATCGATATTTCATAAAACCTCCCTTGGTACTTGGCATTCATTATCACTTTATGAAAAACAAGGCGGTTTCACAAATCAAAAGTATTATAAGTCGAACGGACGAGTCATTGGTCGTAGAAAATTCCAACGGATTAGTTTATTTCAAACACAAATGAACTTCTTCGATAAGAATCGTCTTATCATCACCCACCGGGACACCGGTGTAGCTAACTATGTATGTATACGTGGGTTATAATATAATAAAAATTTATGAGAATTTATACGATGGTAAGCAATGACAAAATAAAAGAATGCTTTGGTTCTGGGTTAGCCTTATTGGAGTGTTAATCGTATTTACAGATCCTTTTCGTTTAATTTTTTACTGTACTAGAAGCTTGGTAGGAATAGTTGTTTATGTACTTGTTTTATTCTCCTTCCTTTGGACAAGCATTATCAGTTTTATCAAAAATAAATCGATACTAATTCGCATAATCACTATCCTCTGTGGTTTGTTCTTTTTAATCGTAATTGCATTGTCCCTATTTTTTTTGCTTGCGATGTCACTTCCTCATCCTCCTGGAGAACTTTGGCTTTAGTCATTTTACTCCCCAAAAAATATTCCCATGTGAATTTTTAGCGGGGTAAAATATGGGGGGTTGTTGAATACGTCCGCTATGCTTTAAGGCATCTATAACTTCACTGGGGTATTTTTTCTGTTTTAGTCTATCAAAGATAGATATGCTAGAATAGCCCTGTTATGATAAGGAAAAATTTATCATGATTACAGGGCAGTCGTTCAAAGATAAAAAACTTACTTGGTTCTGGATTAGTTTAATAGTTACGCTAGCTTTATTGTTAGCTCCCTATATTAAAGTGTTAAGTGATCATGCTCCATTTCCGGGTATTTTGGCTGGAGTTATTCTTGACTCAATTTTAATATTCTTATTTGTTGCAACGATAATAAGCTTTGTCAAAAACAAATCTCTTTTAGTTAAAATAATAAATATGGTCTGTGGTCTAATCCTTCTATATTGGATGGGTTTATTTTTATTATTTTATATCGCTGCCTCCTTACCTCACACACCAGGGGAACAAGGCTTATAAAGAATCACTTTAGTCCCCAAAAAGTTTTGCTATTGGAATGTTGGGCTGGATAATAGGTGGGTGTTTGGTTGATTCGTCCTGCATTTTTGAGAGCATCTATGACTTGACTTGGGGTGTTATATCGTAAATTGAAGGGTGTTTCCAAATACGAATGAACCGGATTCTCTATTCCTTGGGTTGCTTTTTGAAAAGCATTCAGCGTATAAGAAGCACAGGTTTTATTATCCTCCCATTTATAGTTCCCCGGATTCTTTTTCAATGCTTGTTCCAGACGCTTTATTTCATTGGGAGACATCTGTACCGGATAACTGTAAATATCTTGCCCTGGCGAAGTTCTTTTGCCGTCCGCATTGGTGATACTTTAAATTATTAGAAATATAAGCAGTAGTATCAATAAGTCTTTTTGAGGACAAACGCAAGTATATATAGTATACTAAGTGTCAAAGATATATAACGCAGATTATTTTTATGTTTAAAAAAATTATTTCAGCTTATACTTTATTATCTTTATCAGAAAAAAAGCTTGTTAACTTTTTGGGCTTTTCTTACGGATTCTTTTTTTTTGTCGCCACTTATACAAATCGGAATTTTAAAATTATTATTGGGGTTTACTTTAATCCATTTTACTTTCTTATTAATGCCCCTCATTCATAACCTTAGTACAATTTCAGCCCTATGTATTATAGCTGGAAACATTGCTATTCTCATATTTTCAAAATCGAATACTCTTAAAGTAAATGCTTGGTATTCGATGTTTTTTGGAGGTGTCTTTGTGGTTATCTCTGGCTTTTTTGGATTTGTAACACCTTTTGAATTTTCCATCGAAAAAACAATCCCCTCACCTAATAATAAAGCCCACTTATTGATTTTGAGAGAAACGACTTATGAAGATAAAGTGAGGGAAAAAGATGCAATTTTTCCAGGGATTGATATTTACTCGGTTGTTATGGAGCGACAAGTCCCTTCAGGCCCTGCTTTTTTAATTCTAAAAGGGCAGTGCGAAACTGAGCCAACTATTCAGTGGTTGACGAACTCAACTTTAAAAATTGATCAGCTGAAAATTGATCTAAACAAATCCAAAGTCTTATATGAAGGAAAATGCTATAAAAATTCGGCAATTAAAATCCTATAGGAACTATTTTACCATTTTGCCAAGGGTCATTATAATAATAATCATCGTAGCCACTAACAATTGCCCATTCATCAGGCCTTTGATCTCTTGCGAATGGGTTTCGATGTTCCCAGGAATATGCTCCTTCTGCAAATGCTCGTGCTACGGGTAAAGAGAATTTTGCAGCAGCAGAAATTTGGCCATAAAAGTTATTTGCAATGTACGTGCCTGGAACAACGCCCCCTTTATATAGGGCATATTGTTCACCTGTTGGGAAATTGGGCAAGCTTTTAGTATCCCATTGTTTACCATTACGAAAATTTTGATAGAAAAGCGGAAGAATAGCTTGAAAACCCTTGGTCTTCTCAATTTCTTGTACTTGTTGAGATACCTTATTTTTTAGTATTTGCAGATCTCGTGTTACATCTGGATAAGAAGACAAAGGCAATTTGGGGTCTGCCGGAAAATTGTAAATTTTAGATGGGGTTGGTTTATCAGCAGTGGTATTTAAAATTTCATGACTATTTGGATAATTATCAAACCCACCCCTTGATCCCATCTGAAAATTCCTCTGCTGAATCTGACTTTGACTTGGGTGCCAAGTAGCCTGCTGCTGAATCTGTTGTGCTCTGGCCTGGTGAAACCGTTGAGTTTTCGGCCATTGGGAAATTTCCACAGGACTCAATGCCGGATGACTATTCTGGGTATAGATGTCATCCACATGCGCCATCTCTTGGGCATGAACCGGATGAACCGGGACACCGCTGTAATTCATACGAGCCGTGGGAAAGGCTGAAATCATGGGATGAATCGCCTGTTGAGGTGCCGGAATGTACGGCGGGGGTTGTATGACAGGGTTGGTCATCTGAGTCTGGGCCAATAAAGGGTTTGGGGAGGAATCTTCCATAGGATTGTTAGGAGGAACAGAACTGGTTGCATTCCCCTGAATGGTCGCGGGCTGATTGGACGAGTCTGGGGAAGTATCCACAGGCGTCGTTTGCCAAAACGGCATGGTGTTGTCTGCCTTCTGATAAGTATCATCATCACCGTCAGTACTCCACACAACAGGCTGTTGGCTTTCAGGGTCCGGAGGGTAGGTTTGTTCAACTCTGCCCTTTAATACCGGCACGCTGGGATCAGGAGCCGGGGCCGGAGCAGAAGTATCTGCCAGTGAACTCATGGGTTGCTGTTGCCAGCTATCATCGCCATGGTAGCTTTTATACCCGCTGGCAATCGCTTGCGGGTGAGAAATGCCCTGGGGCAACTGCGCCTGCGGATACGGCTTGCCGGAGGTGGGATCACTGTCTGACAAGCCACTGGAGGGATACTGGCCGCTCGCGGCCATGCCCATGCCAAACAGATGGTTATTCAGAAATTCCCCGGTGACAGTATTTCCTTTGTACTGGGCGTACTGGTTCTGTCCCGGAAAGTTGGGCTTTGAAGTGAGATCCCATGCCCCTTGGGGCTGAAAATTATCCTGAAGCATCCCATTGACACTCTTGGGAGAACCCATCTGAGGATTCTGGGCGTTAAAAACCTGGCGATACATGTCGTCTTTGACCGCGTTAAATTGCGGTGTCACATCCGGGTAATGCGCTTGCGGTAATCCCGGTGTGGTTGGAAAACTTGGTGTACTGCCCATCCCGACACTAGTATTTGATTCTAACATTTAAGCTCTCACTCTTGTTACAAAATACTATTTATATACAATCGTACAACGGGTCTGCCAAACGACAATACCCATGGTTAAGTTTCTATTGTAGAAACAACCCACTTTTGGCATGATAACGTTGTACACGAGGTGGAGATAACGGATATGTTAAAAGGTTACGCCACACCCCAAGGGACGCTCCGGTATAAAGCGCGGTTTGAAGAGACCGGTGATGTAATTCCGGAACATTTTCGGACTAATTTTCAGGGATTGGCATTGTCCAGCTTGGGGATGGGGACGTATCTGGGGGATACGTCTTCTGAAACGGATGAGGATATGATCCGTGCCGCCATCGCTTCGGTGCAATCGGGGGCCATCAATGTGCTGGATACGGCCATCAACTATCGTCATCAGTGTTCCGAGCGGGCCTTGGCCAAGGCCCTTACAAACTTTGAGCGAGACGAAATCTTTTTATGTTCCAAAAATGGATTTTTGACGCCGGATGCTGCCGTTCATGAGGATTTTCAAACTTATTTTCATAATACCTACATCAAAACCGGTATCGTGAAGTCCGAGGATGTTGCCGGCGGCATTCACTGCATGAGCCCTTCTTATTTGGCTCATGAGCTGGATAAGAGTCTTTCGAATCTGGACGTGGAAACCCTGGATTTAATGTATCTGCATAACGCGGCAGAATCCCAGTTGGCCGAGGTGGGGCGTGACGTATTTATGAATCGTTTGGCCAAAGCGTTTGAATTTTACGAAACGGCGCGACGCGATGGAAAAATTCGGTTTTATGGGTTGGCCACATGGAATTGTTTTCGTGTGGATAAACATTATGAAGATGAATACCTCAATTTGGAAACAATTGTCGAGTTGGCCGAATCCGTCGGCGGCAGCGAGACCCATGGGTTTCGCTATATTCAGTTGCCCTATAACCTGGTTTTACCTGAAGCTTTAACCCAGCCTTACCAGCGCGCCAGGGGTGAACGGTTATCGGTACTTCATGCAGCCTCCGATCTGGGAGTGGGCGTTTTTACCAGCGTGCCCCTGATGCAGGGCCAGCTGTTGCAACATCCCTTGCCGGTATCTCCGGGTGTTGAAACACCTGTACAGTATTGTTTGCAATTTGTCCGCTCAACACCCGGTATTATTGCGCCGTTGGTCGGGCACAAAAAACCCTGCCCATGTGAGGCAAAATATTCAGGTGGCCAAGCATCCCCCCTTATCGTCGGATGAATTCCAGGCGATCTTTTTAACAACGGCGTCAAACTCATGAGAAAGAAGATCACATTTTTTTCGGTTATGTCGGTTATGGCGGTGTGCTTTTTGGCAGGCTGCGCTCATTCCCCGGATAAACCCATTTCTGCAGCCCAGGTCCAGGAAAAAAACAAGGAAGCCTTTCACACAACGACAGAATATGTGAAACAGGAAGCCCAAGGGTATCAAAAAAAGATGCAAACCAATTTGCATCATCTCCAAAAGAAATTGGAAGCCGTTAAAAAGGACATTCAAAAATAGTCTATTGGGGAGCCACTCAAAATGACCGGGTCAATTCAGCAAAAGGTTGCAGTGGGGGTCGGGTTAGTTTCTCTTATTTTTTGCTTGGCTTTTGGGTTTGTTTATAACAGCATTAACGATTCCACGCATACCCGGGACAAAATATTCCAATCCCGTCAAATTTTGCAGGAACTCAACAGTATTCTGATCAATATAACGGAAGCCGAAACCGGTCAAAGGGGATACCTGTTGACCCAGCAGCCTCAGTATCTAAGTCCCTATACAACGGCGATTCGTCAACTTCAACACAATCTGGACGTGCTTCAAGGCTTGGCCAAGCAAGACTTGCTGCTGAGCGATCAGCTCAAGTTGTTAGAACCTGTGCTGAATTTAAAATTGAATGAGTTACAACGAACTGTTGTTCTCAACCGAACCCATGGAAAAGAGGCGGCCTTACAGGTGGTGATGACCAACGAAGGTCAAAAATTGATGGATGAAATTCATAATAGAATTGCGCAGACTATTTATTTAGAGAACGGGGTCCTGCAAAGTCGGCGACAACAAAGTCAATATAGCCAGCAAGTGACTTATATAGCGCTTGACGTGAGTGGGGTCGTGATATTTTTTCTGTTGGGTCTGGTGTACTGGGTGGTCAACCGTGAAAATACGCGTCGTGAACAAGCCCAGCGGGATTTAAATCAATTAAACAGTGTGTTGCAAAAAAACATGGCGCTTTTAGATTCTATTATTGAGAACGTACCGGGCATGATTTTTTTAAAAGATGCCAAAGAACTTCGGTTTCAACTGTTTAACAAGGCTGCCGAAGAGGTGGTCGGGTTTTTATCGGAAGAGGTGTTGGGTAAAAATGACTACGATTTTTTCCCGGAAGCGCAGGCCGATCAGTTTACGCATAAAGATAGAGAAACGCTTAGGTTAAAAAGGTTGGTTGATATTGAAGAAGAAGCAATCTCAACCAGGCACGGAGAGATCCGTATCTTAAAAACAAAAAAGGTCCCTATTTTAGATGACAAAGGTAATCCCGCATATTTACTGGGTATTTCTCAGGACATTACTGAGTTTAAACAAACACAGGAACATATTGAGCAACTAAACGCTCGATTGGAAAGACAAGTTACCCATCTGAATGCGTTGAATAAAGAACTGGAGGCCTTCAGTTATTCCGTTTCTCACGACTTGCGAACGCCCTTGCGCAGTATAGAGGGCTTTAGCCAGGCTATTTTAGAATCTGCGATAGAGAAATTGGATGACACGGAAAAAGATTATCTCCATCGTGTCCGAAACAGCAGCCAACAGATGGCGCAACTCATCGACGATATTCTGAATCTTTCACGCGTGACACGGGCGGAATTGAATATTGAAGCCAATGTCGATCTCAGTGAAATTGCTCGAGACATTGTCAAAGAACTTCAAAATCAAGAGCCGCAACGCCAGGTCAGCGTTGAGATTGAAGATGGAATTTTGGTGAAAGGCGATTGTGGGCTTTTAAAAGTAGTGTTACAAAATCTCATTGGCAATGCCTGGAAGTTTACTTCGAAACAACCCAATGCATTTATTTCTTTTGAAAACCATCCCAAAAACGGCACACCAATTTATGCTGTACATGACAACGGAGCTGGGTTTAACATGGCGTATGCTGAAAAATTATTTGAAGCCTTCCAGCGTCTTCACGCCAATAAAGAATTTCCGGGTACCGGAATTGGGCTGGCGATTGTGCAAAGAATTATTGCCCGACACCGGGGACAAATCTGGGGTGACGGTGACGTAGGAACAGGTGCCAATTTTTACTTTACACTTGGAAATATTCAACAGGAAGAGGTGAATGATGACCACGCATAGCAGGGCGATTTTGTTGGTTGAAGATAATGAAGACGATGAAAAATTAACGCTGATGGCGTTTGAGAAAAACGGGATTGCCAATAAGGTTGTCGTTGTCAGAGATGGTGAGGAAGCGCTTGAGTATCTATTTGGTACAGAAGATAAACCTCAAGTCATCATGATGGATTTGAAATTACCCAAAATAGGGGGGTTGGAGGTGTTGAAAAAAATCCGTGAAAATGAGAAAACTAAATTTTTACCGGTGGTTGTCCTGACGTCTTCCAAAGAGGAACAAGACATCATCCAGGCCTATAACTTGGGTACCAACGCCTACGTGCGAAAACCCGTGGATTTTGTCCACTTTATCGAGGCCATTAAACAACTGGGATTGTTCTGGCTCATTTTAAATGAGTATCCTCGATAGTTTGCAACCCCCCTACCTGGCTATTAATTATTAGAAAAGTGGCTAGATAGGAACGTACAGCCTCGTAAGCTAAGATGAAATTAATGGATAGGTACGGCAGATGCTCATGTTGAAAGAAGTTGATGAGGTCCAATCGGGGTTCATAAGGGTTGTTGTCATTGAAGACTATCGCTTGATTCGTTTGGGGCTCTGTTCCATGCTTCAGGCCGATAGTGATATTCAGGTGATTGGCGATGCGGAAGATGCAGAACAAGGCCTTGAGATGATTTATACCCTTCGTCCTGCTGTCGTTTTAATGGATTTAGGCCTTCCCGGTATCAGTGGTATTGAAGCAACCCAGCAAATTAAGGTCTTTGACCCGAGCACCAAGGTCATTGTGTATACCTCGCATGAAACACAGGAAGATGTTCTTGCGGCCCTGGGTTCCGGGGCCGATGCCTATTGTATTAAAGACACCAATCCCAGTAGCTTGATTAACACGATTAAGGCCGTGGCAAAGGGGGTTACCTGGTTGGATCCGGCCATTGCCAATATTGCCCTTGAGGTTTTTCGCGGTTCCGCAGCTATTGAACCGGATGGGCAGGCACATTTGAGTGATCGGGAACTTCAAATATTGACGCTTCTGGTTGACGGTCAAAGCAATATTGAAATCGCCCAGACTTTGGTGATTTCTCACAATACGGTAAAAGAGCATGTGAGTAATATTCTTCGCAAGCTGGCCGTCAATGACCGGGTCCAGGCAGCAGTCAAGGCGGTCAAAGACGGCTTGGTATAATCATTATGTTTACTGACACCCCTGAAACACCCCTTCGGATTTTAATGGTGGAAGATTCCGAAGATGATGCTTGCTTGTTTATGCTTCATTTTAAAAAAGCCGGGTATCAAGTCGAATATCGGCAGGTTACTACGGCAGAGGAGCTTCGACAAAAACTGGCAGAGGCGCCCTGGGATATTGTCCTTTCCGATTATTCGATGCCCTGTTTTAATGGCTTAGAAGCCTTGAATCTGCTCAGAAGCGAGGAGCTCGACATCCCTTTTATTCTAATTTCCGGAGCCATCGGCGAAGAGCTGGCGGTCTCGGCCATGAAGGCCGGGGCGAATGATTATCTTCTAAAAAATAATTTGACCCGGCTCATTCCGGTGGTCGAACGCGAATTGCGAGAAGCCTCAAGCCGTCGACAAAAAAGAAATACGGAGCTCATCTTAAAACAAACCGAGGAGCGTTACCGGCTGGTTATCGAAGGGTCTTACGACGGAATTTGGGACTGGGATATTTATGCCGATACCCTGTTTTGGAACAATCGGCTTTATGAAATGTTGGGTATTTGTGCGGAAGGTTTTATGCCTTCTTTTCAAACCTGGATGGATTTAATTCATCCGGAAGACCGGCAAAAAATGACGGAGGCGCTTCAAGATCATTTCGAGCATCATGCCAAGTTTGAGACTGAAATCCGGTTTCTTGATACGTCTGAGGAATATAAGTATTTTGTAGTAAAGGGCAAGGCCATTCGAGACGCCTCCGGTGAGCCAATCCGGATGACGGGTGTGATGATTGATATGACGGACATTCGCAAGGTCGAGTTGGCGTTGCGAAAAGCAAAGGATATTTTTGTGGCCACGCTGACCCATGATTTAAAAACGCCGATCAAGGCCGAACACTGGGCTTTACAAGCCTTGAAACAGCAAAAGTATGGCCCCATTAATCCGGCACAGGAAGAAATTATCAACGAGATTTTAAAATCAAATCAATTTATGCACCATATCATCGATAACTTACTGACTAACTATCGGTTAGAAGGGGCCGATATCCAATTAAATATGGAACTGGCTGATTTGAACGAGATGATTGCGACACTCCTAAACCAGGGATTACGTCCCTTGGTTGAAGAAAAAAATCAGGAAGTGCAGTTCATCCCCGATCCGAATCTTTTACCTTTTCGGTTTGATCCCTTTGAAATTCAGCGTGTGCTTCACAACCTGATTCATAATGCGGTGGCCTATACCCCGCATACCGGGACGTTAAAAGTCAAAACGCAACATCAGGGTGACAAAGTGGAAATCTGTATTGAAGACAATGGCCCGGGAATCCCTCCGGACAAGCTGTCTCGCCTGTTTGAGCCTTATTCCACGATGGCCAAAAAATTTCGTCACATCGGCAGCGGCTTAGGCCTTTACCTATCCAAACGGATCATCGAGCTCCATGGGGGTGAACTGTGTGTCCACACCGAAGTAGGCACAGGCAGCCGATTCTGCTTTACTCTTCCGATTTCTTAGGCGGTCTGCCCCGTCTGGGGCGAGGAGAGGTGGGGCCTGCGGCAACACCGGCCATGGGTTTTACGCCGGGTCTTCCTCGGCGTTGTCTTACTGGGGAAGTAGTAGCGGCTTCGGGCAGATTATCCTGCTCGTCTTCAATCACTTCAAATTCATCAGACTCTGCAATAAACTCGGGGGCTTCCATCGGCAAAGCCTCTTCATAAGCCTCCGTTGTGCCATGACCGTTGGAGGATTCTTCCGGCATATCATCATAATCCCCCTCGGTGTCATTATCGCCCGGCATCTCAACGGTACCGCCCTCAATGGCATCCACCAGGGTAAAGATGTCATTGGACTTGGGATTAATCCGGACCAGGATACTGTTGGTTTCCAACGGAATACGGGCCAGCTTGGTGCAAGAGGCCAGACGAATTCCCAGGCTCTTAACCGTTCGCTGTTTTAAAACGGTTTCCAGAGCCTGTTGAGCGCTTTCGGTCTTATCGATCTGCCCTGCACGGGATTGTTGTAAGAAGCCGTCCCGGGTTAGAGGAGCCGGTTGACCGGTTGAAGGGTCTATAAAACGTTTTAGCGTCTGCATACCCGGCTTGGGAAGAGGTTTCTGCTGTTGTTGGCCATTAAAACGCTGTTGGCGAATGGGGAGCTTGTGACGACTGGCCATGCGACCGGCATCCCCAGAGCCCGGTGCCCACATGAAATCGTCTAACCCAAGGCCGGTGCCATTACAAGCGATACATTTTTTGGTGAAGATTTCGTTCAAGCTTTGTCCCTGGCGGTGTCGGGTCATTTCAACCAGGCCGAGGTCGGAAAGTTGGCCGATTTGCGGCTTGGCTTTATCCTGGGACAACTCGTTCTCAAAATTTTCCAAAATCGACAACTGATTGGCCCGGCTCTCCATATCGATAAAGTCGACAATAATCATCCCGCCGATATTTCTCAGCTTAAGCTGGCGGGCGATTTCCTTGGCCGCTTCCAGGTTGGTTAACCGGATGGTCTCTGCCTGCGATTGCAAACTGGTAAACTTGCCGCTGTTGACGTCTACTACGGTCAGTGCTTCCGTGGGCTGAATATACAGATAACCGCCGCTGGGGAGGGGGACTTTGGTTTGAAGGGCCTGCTTGATTTCGCGATCCACGCCCATGCCGATCATAATGCTGCTGGTTCCTTGATACAGTGTCACTTTGACAGGATGCTCGATACCCCAGTTTTGAAGCAATTGGTTGGCGCGTTGCTGGCCAAATTGCGTATCAACCACGATTTCCTTGACGTCTTCCGTCACAATTTCGCGAATGACCCGGTACAGCAAATCCTGGTCGCGATACAGCAAGGTTGGGGGTTTGGCGGTGTCGGCCATGGCCACGATGTTTTGCCAGCGTTCGATCAGGGTTTCAAAATCTTCCTGAATTTCCGGCTCTGACTGATTTTCTGCCTCGGTCCGAATAATCACACCCACACCGGGGGGCTTCATCAAACTGACAATCGACTTTAAGCGCGAGCGTTCTTTTTGCTCCGCGATTTTACGGCTGATACTGATGCCTTTGGATTCCGGCATCAACACCAGAAAACGTCCCGGCATCGCCACGTTCATGGTCACCCGCGGGCCTTTGTGTCCGGTGGGTTCTTTCATCACCTGGACCACAATATTCTGTTTGGGTTGAAGCCTGCTTTTTAAATCACCGCGACCCTGCACGTCGCTGGAGTGTAAAAACCCCATGCGCTCGGTGCCCACGTTGACGAACGCGGCATCGATACTGGGCAGAATGTTTTCCACCTGGGCGAGGTAAACGTCGCCCAAAAGCACGTCACCGCGGTGAATAATAAATTCGATGGCGCGGTTATCTTCGAAGATAGCCGCAATATTATCCCGTTCAGATATAACAATTTTTTGGTTTCCCATACATATAAATCCTTATTAAACTTTAAACTACAATACAAAATTTCCCCTTTAGCAGGAGGGTTGGAGCTTGAAAGACTGTAAAGGGTCATGGATTCCAACTTTCAACCGCTTGATTGACCATGCGGCGTGGGGGTCGATTAAATTGAGAAACCAACCAGGTTTAACCGAACGTCCCTTCAAAGGGTTAAAGCTTAGATGTCCGTTCGTTTGCCCATTCGTTTCGTTGATACTGCCATTCTCCTGGGCAACCCGCTGGATGGTAAATTGAATGTCTTCAAAAGAATTAACAACAATGTCTGATATATAGGGTTTAATGTCAATTCTTTCCGGGGGTGAGGCCTTCTCTGGGACCACCGGCCAGTGGTCCTGTGCAAGAAGCATACTCACCTTCTCAGTTATAGTATAGCGTGAATCGGGATTTTCACAAGTCCACCTGGCAGAGTAAATGCAATATTGTAAAAGTTTATCAATATTGGGCGCGGCAAGCGGCAACCACTTGTAGGAGAGAACTTTTCCGTTTTCCGGCAGATGCCGGTTTAACCGGTCCACCAGATCGGGGACTTTATCGGCCATGTCCAAATCCAGATATTCTTCCAGGCCTTCGGTAAACAAGGGTAGTGCCGGGCCAAACGACATTCTGGGCGTAGGATTAAAGCCTTGAGAATAGGCAATCGGTAACCCGGCCCTGAAAATGGCCCGTTGAAGCATCCGCAGCCAATCCAGATGAGAAATAAACCGCAAGCTACCTTGTTTTTGTACGGTCAGTCTGGCTTTCCACTGAGGCAGACGAAACAGTTCCTGCCGGGTTTTCTGAGGTACCATCCGGGGGGCCAGATTTTGCGCCTCGGCGGGTTTAATAAACACCGGCTGAACCTGAAAGTTGTGGCAAACCCCGCAGGTATTGCACCCCACAAAGCAGGGGTCACTTTGGGCTTCTTCAATCGACTTTAAATACTCCTCGCGAAGCCAAGATTTCTCCAGGCCCATATCCATGCCGTCCCAGGGCAAGGCTTCATCCAGGCGGGTATAGGTTTTCGCGGTAAAGTGATCCGGATCAATCCCCGCTTCCTGTAGCGCATCAAACCATTCGGAAAATTTCAGGTTCTCTTCCCATGCATCCAGGTAGCCCCCTTTTTCGTAGGCTTTTTGAATCACCTCGGCCATCCGCTCGTCCCCCTTGGAGATAACCGCTTCGAGCTTGCTGATTTCGGGGTCGGTAAAGTTCAGCTTTAATCCTTTAACCCCCTTAAACGCTTGCTTTAAGAACTCCCGCTTCCCATAAAGCACCGCCAGGGAATCTTGGGCAACCCATTGAAACGGGGTATGGGGCTTGGGTACAAAGTTTGAAAACGTAATATTGATATCCAGCTTGGATTTAAACGACTTGTTTTGCGCCCGGCTGATTTCAGCGCACATGGTCTGGATTTTCTTCACCAGATTCACGATACCCAGCAAATCCGCCTCGGTTTCCGTCGGCAGGCCAATCATAAAGTAGAGTTTTACCTTATTCCACCCGGCCTGGTAAGAGGAAATCACCGCATCCAGAATCTCTTTCTCGGTCAGGTTTTTGTTAACCACCTTGCGTAAGCGCTCGGTGCCGGCTTCCGGGGCAAACGTCAAGGTGGATTTACGTATCTGCTGGACGGCTTCAGCCACTTCCAAATCAAACCGATCAGCCCGCTGGCTGGGTAAAGATAAGGAAACCCCTTTGTCGTTGAGCGCATCAGCCACTTCATGAATCAAGGGCTTCAGTTGGGAGTAATCCGCAATCGATAAAGAAAGTAATGAGCATTCCTCATAGCCGGTTTTGGCGATTTCCTGAAGGGCCTGGTTTCGAATGGTCTCGATTTTCTGCTCGCGCACGGGCAGATTTACAAAACACGGCTGGCAAAACCGGCACATCCGGTCACATCCCCGGCGAGCCTCAATGGTCACGCGATCATGAACCGTCTGGATATAGGGAATCAGTGGTGCCAGTTCAATGCTTTGTTGGGTAATATCAAAAATCCGCTTCCGGACCTGGGTTGAAATGCCCGGTACATACATGCCTTCAATTCCGGCGAGCGCTTGCCGGGTTTGGGCATTGGTCCAGCCCTGTTCTTTGGCTTTATCCAGCAGGTCTAAAATCTCGATCAGCACTTCTTCGCCGTCGCCCAGGGTAAAGGCGTCAAAAAACGGGGCAAGGGGCATGGGATTCCCGCTCCCCGGTCCGCCGGCAATTAAGATGGGCATACTGTCATCGCGATCTTTTGTACGAAATGGAATTTGCGCCGCCTCCAATACCCCCAAGATGGTTGTATAGTTCAGTTCATACTGAAGCGTAAAGGCCAGCAGATCAAAGTCTTTCAGCGGCACCAGGGTTTCCAGGCCATAAAGGGGAATATTTTCTGCGGCCATCAGTTCGCGCATATCTTTAGCCGGGGCATAGGCCCGGTCACACAGGTAATCCGGCTGGTTATTGATGAGACTGTACAACAGTTTATGACCGTAATTGGAGACCCCAATTTCATAGAGGTCCGGGAAAATCATGGCGGTCAGCACTTTGGCCAACTGGGGATCTTTACGGTAGGCCCCAAATTCCATGCCTAAATACCGCGCCGGTTTATTGATGCGGGGTAAAATTTCTTGTTCCAGCCGAGTCTGGCTGAGGGGAATAACAGACATCTTGCCAAGTATTATAACAAAAAGGTATTAGGCGAATGGCCTCAGTATTGCTGAAGCTTTGGAAGCATAGGAAGGTGATTGGATGGGGTTTGCAGCAGCCACTGGGGGCTTTGGTGCAGCAGCAACACCGCCAAAGGGTGAATTTGTAGCTATTTGTGGGTTGGCAATTGCTCCGAAACTAGCCGGCATAGTGGACGGAAGAATTTTTTGTGCGTATGTGTCCTGACCAACTACAGTTGGGGTGGGCCTGGATAGAAACGGATTTTTTCCTTCCTGCCCAATAAGGGTGTCAAGCCTTGTCTTGCCCGTCTGGCCATTATTTGAATTCTGTCCGGTGTTACTCACGACCCAAGTCTCCAACCTTTGTACTTAATAATATAAAAACAATCTAAATAGTTTTTGTGCTAGTGAATTTGAAAATTAAGCAAAAAAAATGCCTCTTGCGAGGCAGTTACATAATATTTGGGAGAGAGGAGGGTTGTTAGGGTACTTAACGTATCGGCCTAAACCCACCCGTCTTCATACTTTAAATAGTTGATTTAAGACTCAGTTAGCCTATCAGGCCATCACCGATATCGATTTCACTGGCCTTCATGATCAGGGCCTGGTAAATCACTTTCTCCAAAGAGGTATTTCCGCCTGAACCGCCGAACATTTCTTCATCACCTTTGTGACGGGCATCTTCCAGTAAGCGTTTTGCCAGGTCGGACACTTCCAGAACCAAAGCGTATTTGTTATCGACCTCTTCATTCAGGTCACATGCAATTTGAGTAATGGTTGATGACATTCGGACACACACCTCTAGTTTGTTTTTTTTTCATTGTAGGGGGCTGGGTTGTGCGATGTCAAATAAGATGGAGTTCCTTTAAACCGTAATGGCACATCGGGCGCTTTGGACGAGGTCGGAAAATTTCTGAATCAAATTCGGGTCCCAGATACTGCCCGCCCCTTCCTGTAAAATGGCCATGGCTTGATCCAAGGGCATGGCTTTTCGATAGGGGCGATCGGACGTCAACGCATGAAAGGCATCCACAATAGAGACAATACGAGCCCCCATGGGGATATTTTCGCCTTTAAGCCGGGCGGGATGACCTTCCCCGTCCCAGCGTTCATGGTGATACTCCACCAGGGGCACAATATCGCGAAGGGCAGTCACCGGGTAAAGAATTTGCTGGGCGCCAATGACGGGATGCTGATCCATAATCTCTTTTTCGGCCACGGTTAAGGGACCGGGCTTGTTTAAAATACTTTCCGGAATGCCGATTTTACCGATGTCATGGAAAAACGCCGCCAGCCGAATCTTCTCTACTTCCGCAGGTAGCAGCCCCACGGCATGAGACAGGGCCACGGCATAGTTGGCCACCGATTGAGAATGACCGCGCGTATACTTATCCTTGGCATCCATGGCTCCCGCCAGGGAAGCCACCGTTTCCAGCATCAAATTCTCGTTTTCCAGCTGGGCGTCTTTTTCAATACGGCGCATCAGGGTCTCAAACAACTCCGAACCGGTTTCGCCATATTTACGGGCAATCTGCTCTGTAAACACTTCAATTCGGTCCTGGTCACTGGCCTGGGCCAGATCGGTCGCCAAGGTGATCGAAGAAGACCGGGTTTCATCGCTTTTATGTTTGCCAAACTGCAGCGTGTTTTCGGCAATCTGCATCAAGGAATCCAACTCCAGGCTGTCATTGGGGTAGGTTACAATTGCGGCGCTGATTGTGAAGGGTTTGACGGACTTATGGGGTTCATTTACGGCTTCAATCAATGCTTCCGTGGTTTGAACCACGCAGGTGATGTCGGTTTCGGGGATAATCACGGCGATTTCATCGTTGCCATATCGGGCAATCGTATCGATCCCGCGCACATGATGTTTAATAATCGAAGCCAGCCGGGCCAAGGCGCGGTCTCCCATCTGATGGCTATACTGGGTGTTATAGATTTTTAAATCGTTAATATCCAATAAAACCAGGCTCAAGGGATATTTTTCGAACTTGGCGCGCCGCAATTCTTTCTGAAAAACCTGGTGAAACGAGCTATACGTAATCAGCCCCGTCAAGTTATCCAGCTGAGGCTGGTTCAGGATGCGTTCCTGCAAAATCAGGTTCCACACCACCTGGGCCAGCTGATCCCGAAGCAGATAGGTATAAGACAACTTGGCCTGGGAAAAACTGTCCAGCGCCTCAAACCCCAGGGTAATTACGGCAATCGTCCGGTTTCCCGCCACCAGGGGGATACTGAAAATATTCTCTTTTTCACGGCTTCGCGCAGGCAGATAGGGCAGCACTTCCCGCCCCAGATCTATGAGTTCGTTGGTAAATGTGGTATCGGTTCTAAGGACGGTTTTCACAAAATGATTCGACTTGTCACACAGGGGAATAAACTCTCCCTGGAAGTTTTTATTCGTGTCCGGCAAGGCCAGATAGCGTAACCGGAAGAGCTCAGAGACTTCATCGACAATGGAAAAAATCATAAACTCCGGCTCGGAGCCTGAGCGTAGGCGTTCGACCAGAAACTGCCAGATGTCCTCTAAAGAGTTCGCCGTCATAATCAGGCGTTTGACATCCGCCTCGGGCGAGGCCATCTTGGTTTTCATCAACTTGCGGGGTGTTTTGCCAAACCCTTCGCCTTCGGAACGAATCAGTTCGTTGGCCAGCATATCCAGCACGTTGGATGCCCGGTTGCGTATCTGCTTCAACACCGTCACAGGTCTCTCCCCAAGTCACACTATCCTCTTTTTCATCATAGCATTTTTACCAGAATCGGCCAGGAGGATTTTTATCTCCCCTCTCCCCACCGAGGGAGAGGAGCAGTCGTAGGCGAGACGTCAGTCGAGCCGTACGAATGCGGTGAGGGGGAGAGAAAACCTTTACTTTCTCCCTACAGCCGTAAGACTCGCGCCAAGCGCTCGCCTAACGGCTGTGTCCCTCCCTCGCTGGGGAGGGAAAATATGCTCCTCTATCGAACGTCCGCTATAATAGTTCTGTAACTGGTGTGGGAAGGGTTTCTGATGAAACTGGTAACGTTTATGGTGGCGACGCCGGTGGGGCGGTTTCAGCGGTTGGGGGCTTTGCTGGGAAATCAGGAACAGATTTTGGATTTGAACGCGGCTTATGCCTGGTATTTGCATCAGCAAGGTCGGGTGGCCGCCAGGCGGCTGTCGGATGCGGTGATTCCTGCCGATATGTTAGGGTTTATTGAAGGTGGGGAATATAGCTTGGCTGAGGCACGCAGTGTACTGGAGTGGGTGGAGGCTGGGTGGAATTTGCAGGAAGCCCTGCGCTATAAGGGGTTGAACGGTGAAAATTTGGTGTTTCATGCCAGTACAGTCAAACTTATGGCGCCTCTGCCCAACCCGCCGTCTCTTCGAGACTTTATTGCGTTTGAAGCCCATGTGAAACGGGGCTATGAAATTCGCGGACGCCAAATTCCGGAGGAGTGGTATAAGTTTCCGGTTTATTACAAAGGCAACCACCGAAGCATGTTGGGACCGGATGAACCCGTGGTTTGGCCCCGGTATACGGAAAAATTGGACTATGAGCTGGAGATGGCATGCATTATTGGTAAAAAAGGTCGAAATCTCACCGAGCAAGACGCGCAGAACTATATTTTCGGCTACTGCGTTTTGAACGACTTCAGTGCGCGGGATATTCAGATGCAAGAGATGAAATGCCGGCTGGGCCCCACCAAGGGCAAGGATTTTGCGACGGCCATTGGGCCTTATATTGTGACGGCGGATGAAATCCCTGTTCCGCCTAACTTAAAAATGACCGCCAGGGTGAATGGAGAAACATGGTCGGAAGGCTATTCCGGCACCAGCCATTGGCAGTGGCCCCAGATGATTGCGCATGTCGCCATGGAGGAAGATGTTTATCCCGGGGATATTTTCGGTTCCGGCACCGTCGGGGGGTGGGTGCGGCTATGAGCTGGATCGGTGGATAAAGCCGGGTGATGTCGTGGAATTGGAAGTGGAGGGTCTGGGCAAATTGCGCAATCCGGTGGTAACCTACGAGCAGACCCTGCGAACAGTTTGCGAGGAGGAACGCACCCATGCACCTGCAGGCTAAGGGCAAATTTAGCCGGCAAGCCCATGTGTCTATTCCCCCGGGCTGCCATGAGGAAGAGTTTGGCCGGGGCGGTTTTTTTGGCCCCGTCAGCCAGCTTTATCATGAAAACCCGCCCACCGGCTGGACCCGAATCGAGGGCCCCTTGCGCCCCCATGCCTTTGATTTCAATACACTGACCCCGCCGGATCGGACGTTGCTTCTTTATAATAACGATGTTTCTTTTTCAATTGACCGGCTGCAAAAAAAGAACGATTGGTTTTTTAGAAACGCGGACGGGGACGAAATCTTTTTTATTCATCGGGGTTCGGGTCGATTGCAAACCGATTTTGGGGGCATGGCCTATCAGCCGGGCGATTATATTGTGATGCCCCGGGGCATCACGTATCGGTTTTTACCGGCGGATGCCGATAATTTTTTTCTGGTGTTTGAAAGCAAAAGCGTCATCCGGCAACCGGACAGGGGCATATTGGGCCAACATGCGCTGTATGATCAAACCGTGATTGAAACGCCTGAACCCCAACCGGTCAAAGAGGATTTAAAAGAATGGGAAATCAAGGTCAAGCGGCTCAATGAACTGACCTCTATTTTTTATCCTTATTCTCCTTTGGATGTGGTGGGTTGGAAGGGTGATTTATATCCCTGGAAACTCAACATCCAAGACATCCGTCCGGTAATGAGCCATCTCACGCACCTGCCCCCCAGCATTCACACGACGTTTGTGGGTCACCAGTTTGTGATTTGCACTTTTTTGCCCCGCCCTTTGGAAACCGATCCTGAAGCGGTGCGCGTTCCTTTTTATCATCGCAATATCGATTATGATGAAGTGCTGTTTTATCATGACGGAGAATTCTTCAGCCGTGACGGTATCAAGCCGGGCATGGTCACACTGCATCCCCAGGGCATTCACCATGGCCCCCATCCCAAAGCGGTTGAGGAAAGTAAAACCAAAACCCACACCACTGAGATTGCCGTGATGCTGGACGTCATTAATCCCTTATCGGTTACGTCTGAAGCCAAAAATATGGAAATCACTGATTATTGGAAAAGCTGGCAATGAAAAAGCTTTCCACCTACCGGGCACTGGTGTTGCCTTTTTTAATCGGCTTTGTGATTTTAATGGGGCTGGATTTTTTCAGCACCCAAAAATTGGAGCAGGAGCAACGCTATCATCGATCGTTGATGGCCCAGCAGCTGGCGGCTGAGCTTCAATCCAGTCTGCAGGCGCATATTTCCGCTTTGACCGCGCTGAATGTGGTGTATCAAAATTTTGTCGACATCAACCATTACGATTTTCAGCAATACGGCAAATCCATTACGGCCA
>Ga0206838_10129_pt1 | contig 22978 bp, 18 predicted proteins | sample Alteio_BWOrgCont_26_FD_152879 | JGI IMG/M metagenome (GOLD analysis project Ga0206838, IMG submission 152879) | Enriched cells from forest soil in Barre Woods Harvard Forest LTER site, Petersham, Massachusetts, United States -... | ecosystem: Environmental > Terrestrial > Soil > Temperate forest >...
CGCAGAAACCCCAGGTCGGCGATCAGCACCAGAAGTGCAGTGATTTCTAGAACAGTTTCAGGCAGCGTTGCGCGGAAGAGATCGGCGTAGTTCATTGCACTCCTCCGAGCAGGGCTTTCACGGCGGGTTCGATTTGATCAAGTAAGATGCGCGGGTAGATTCCAACAGCAAGCGTCGAGATGCCGAGCAGCGCCACGCCTGCAACCTCAGGCCATGTGATGGGCACGAAGGGATGAGCCTTTTCTGCTTCAAGCACGTGCGCGCCAGGAATAATGTCGCTGAAGAATGCCTTTTGCAGCGCGCGCCAGGTGTAAGCCACGCCCACAATGATGCCGACGCCTGCGCCGATCGTCCACAGCGGATTGGCGCGCCACGCGCCGACCAGAACTTGAAGCTCAGCGATAAATCCTGAGAAGCCGGGCAGGCCCATGGACGCGACTCCCGCCAAGACAAACGCCCATGCGGCGAAGGGCATGCGCCGCGCCAGGTGCATGTGCTCAAGCTCGCCTAACTGACGCGTGTGGGTGCGGTCGTAAACGATGCGGCCGACGATGGCGAAGAGCAAGCCGGCGATGACTCCGTGCGAGAACATTTGCAGCACCGCGCCGTCGAGACCGATCTGGTTGAGCGTGACCAGGCCGAGCAGCACAAAGCCCATGTGGCTGACGCTCGAGTAGCCGATGACGAATTTGAAATCGGTCTGCGCGAGCGCGACCAACGCGCCGTAGATGATTCCGATCACTGCGAGCACCGCGAACACGTCACGCCATGAACCGAGGCCGAGGAATGTAACGCCCCATGGATCGAGCCCCTGCGGAAAGAGGCCGATGGCGACCCGCAAACAGCCGTAGGCGCCGAGCTTCATGACTACGCCGGCGAGCAGCATGGATGCGGCTGTGGGCGCGGCAACGTGGCCGGTGGGCGCCCAGGTATGGAAGGGCCACATGCCGGCGAGAATTCCGAAGCCGACAAAGACCAGCGGGAAGCACCACATCTGGAAAGTAACTGGCAAGCCAGCATGCGCGAGACCTGCAAGCGTAGTGGTGTGACTGCCTGAAGTTGCGTAGGCGGCGAGCAGACCGATAAGCACCATTGCCGAGCCGACGAAGGAGTAGAGCGCCAGCTTCATGGCCGCGTACTCGCGGCGCGTGGAGCCCCAGATGGAGATGAGGAAATATTTGGGTACGATGGCTATCTCGTAAAAGACGAAGAGCAGAAACAGATCGCCGCTCAAGAAGACGCCGTAGACTCCGCCGATGAGCGCGAGATAAAAGGCGAAGAACTGATTGGTGCGGACTTCGATATTCCAACTGAAGAGAATGCCGGCAACCGATGCGATGCCGGTAAGCAGAACCAGCACGCGGCTAATGCCGTCGGCCACGAGCATGTAATGGATACCCATCGACGGGACCCACAGCTTGTCGATGAAAATTTGAGTTCCCTGTCCCTCGCCCGCGATGAATCCGCCGACTGCATGAAGCAGTCCGAGCAGAGCGACGCTGAGCGCAAACCAGCGTGCGACTGCAGGCTTGCTATTGGGCAGCAGCGCCGCGATGATTGCTCCGCCGAACGAAATGTAAATGCACCAGGCCAACATCTAAAATCTCCAGTGCGCCAGCAGGTACTGGACCGTGGGGTTGACGCCATCCACTATGAGCTGGGGCACAAGGCCGAGCAGAATCATTAACCCGATGACCGGTGCGAGGGCGAGCCGCTCGCTATGGTGCAGGTCGGGAAATTTGGCCCAGTGCTCTGAGACTGGACCAGAGAAAACTTTTTGGATCACGGTGAGAATCACGACCGCGGTTACGAGCAGGCCGAGCACTGAGACCGATGCGCTGATCCATGAAAGCGGAAAAACGCCGCGGAAGATAAGGAACTCGCCTACGAAGCCGTTGAGGCCGGGCAGGCCGAGCGAGCTGAAGAGCGCAATGCCCATGAGGCCCGCGAAGACCGGCGCAGGCTTGCGCAGTCCGCCGAAGTCGTCGATGCCGCGCAGGCCACCGGTGCGGAACTGGATCATGGCGAGGAACCAGAAGAGCGCGGCGGCTGTGAGGCCGTGGTTGAACATTTGCAGTATGACGCCGTTGAGCGCTGCGGCCTGGCTGGCCTGCGTGGCTGCGCCCGAGGCGGGCACGGCCAGCGCGAAGATGCCGAGCATGCAGTAGCCCAGGTGGTTCACCGAGGAGTACGCGAAGACGCGCTTAAGATCCTTTTGCGCGGCAGCGGCCCACGCGCCCATCACGATAGTTGCAACCGCCATGATAAGCAGCGGCGTGCGGATTGCGGCGATCTGCGGACCGAAGAGCGGAATGGCGATGCGAAGCAGACCGTAGACGCCCATCTTCGACATGGCTCCCGTGAGCAGCATGGTGACAGGCGACGGTGCCTCAGCATAAGCAGCGGGCAGCCAGGTGTGAAACGGAAACAGCGGCACTTTCACGGCGAAGCCCGCAAGCACGCCCATCGCGAGCCACGGCATTACAGCACCCAGGTGCGCCGTGACCATCTGCGCGAGCGAGCCATTGGCGGCCATCGCAGTGAGCTCAGTGAAGTCCATGGAGCCGGTCGATAGAAACACGGCGAGGAACGAGAGCAGCAGTGCGACGCTGCCGGCCATGGTGTAGACGAAGAACTGCGTCGCAGCCGGTCCGCGCTTTGGCCCGCCCCACAGCTTGATAAGGAAGAACGCCGGGATGAGGCTCATTTCCCAGAACAGAAACCAGTGGAAGAAATTGAGCGCGGTGAAAGAGCCGAAAAGTCCAGCTTCGAGGGCTAGCACCAGCGCGTAGTAGAGTCCCGGCTGGTGATGAACGCGATGCGCCGCGTCAATCGACATGAGCGTGACCACTGCGGAGAGCAGCACCATGAGCGCGCCCAGGCCGTCGACGCCGAGATGGTACTCAATGCCGAGCGACTTTACCCAATCAAAGCGCTCGACAAGACCGATGGAGCCGTCGGCCGGCAGGTGCAGCCAGATGATCAGTGCAGCCGCAAGGCTGGCGAGCGCAGTAATGAGCGCAATACCGCGCGCGTGCTTTGGAATGAAGAGCGCGAAGAACGCGCCGACGAGCGGCAGAGCGGTGAGGAGCGTCAAGATTCCAAACCCGTTCATGGTCTAACGCTCCAGATGAGAATTGCCACAAGAATGATTACGCCGAAGGCGAGAATGCGCAGGTACGTCTGAGCACGGCCGTTCTCGACGCGCGATACGATGCCGCCGCTGGTCGAGAGCTCTTCGCAGGCTTTGTCGAATGTGCCGTCGACCCCGTGCATGTCGAGCAGGCGATTGAATTGCGCAAACATTTTAAAGACCCATGCGACGGCGGCGACGATGCCGCCCCACACGCGGCGGTCGAACCAATCGGCCACACGCGCCCACCAATAGTAGAAAGCAATTATGGTTACGCCGTATAACTCGTCAACGTAGAAACGGTCACGCAGTACGACCCACAGCGCGGGCGCGGCTTTCTCAATCGCGTCGGGTTGTTCGGGCTTGGGCGACTTGTTGCCGTAGAGAAGCCATCCGAAGCCGAGACCTACGGCAACAATGATGGTCGAAGTCAGCAGAAGCGTCAGGAAACCCGATTCGCCGAATGCGCCGAAATCGACGCCTGCCGCGTGGCCTTCAAGGAATGCGCGGAACCACGGCCATGCCGGCGTGCCAATGGCGCCAAGCACAACGGCGAAGAAGGCCAGGATGACGAGCGGCGCCGTCATTACGCGGGGGCTCTCATGCGGGTGGCCGTGACCGCGCCACTGGCCGAAGAAGACATAGCTAACCTGGCGCGTCATGTAGAACGCTGTGAGCACCGCACCGAAAACGAGCAGGTAATACGGTCCTTTGATATAGGGCGAGTTATGCGCGGCTTCGAGAATTGCGTCCTTTGACCAGAAGCCGGAAAAGAAGAGTGGAAATCCGCACAGCGCCAGCATGCCCACGGCGTATGTGAGGAATGTTGCGCGCATCTGCGTCTTGAGGCCGCCCATCTTGCGAATGTCCTGCTCTTCGTGGCAGCCATGGATCACCGAGCCCGCACCAAGGAAGAGCAGCGCCTTGAAGAATGCGTGCGTGATCAGGTGGAACATGCCGACCGCGACTCCGCCAAGACCGAGGCCGGCCATCATGTAGCCGAGTTGCGAGACGGTGGAGTAGGCAAGGACGCGTTTGATGTCGTTTTGCGCGACGGCAATGAGCGCGGCAAAAACCGCAGTGGCTGCGCCGATCCACGTAACCACGATGAGCGCGGTGGTGGTGCCTGCCGCGTCGCCTGATGCCGTGAGCGGCATTCCGGCAGACATGAGCGGATAGACGCGGGCGATGAGGTAGACGCCGGCGGCGACCATGGTGGCTGCATGAATCAGCGCGGAGACCGGCGTTGGGCCTTCCATTGCGTCGGGCAGCCAGACGTGCAGCGGAATCTGGCCGCTCTTGCCGGCGGCGCCCGCGAAGATCAGCAGTGCGATTGCGCCGGCAGCTGTGAGGCCGAGTGCTGCGTGCTGCGCGAGCAGCCCGACAAGCGCAAGGCCCTCCATTGAGCCCGAGCCGTGGTTATAGAAAAGCAGAGTACCGGTCTGCGCGAAGAGCCAGACGATTCCGAGCAGAAAGAAAATATCGCCGACGCGCGTGGTTAGAAAGGCTTTCTTGGCGGCAGCGGCGGCCGATGGTTTCTGGTACCAGAATCCGATGAGCAGATACGAGGTAAGGCCGACCAGTTCCCAGCACATGAAAAGCAGCAGGATGGAGTTGGCGATGACCACGCCCAGCATGGCTCCGGCAAACAACGATAGGAAGCAGAAGAAACGCGTGAAGTTCTCGTCGTGCTCCATGTAACCGGTGGAGTAGATAAAGATGAGCAGGCCCACGAAGCAGACCATCACGGCCATGATGGCCGAGAGCGGATCGAGAATCCAGCCGAGATCGACTGCGGAATTACCGAACTGGAACCAGGTGAAATTGACAACCTCGCGGGTCTGAGCTCCGCTTGCCCAATTCGAAACAACATGCGCAAACGCAAAGATCGCGATCAAAAGAGAAAAGCCAAATGAGCCGATGGCCAGCGTGGCTGACAGCTTGCGGCGCGGCTGCTTGAGCAGCGCAATTACACCCGATGCAACGATTGGAACCGCGGGAATGAGCCACAGAATGCCGACTGCCGTCGATGCAGCGTGCGGAGTGAGGGATGTGATTTGGTCGATCAATCGTTCACCCCTTCATCCTGTTCATCTTGTCGAGATCGGTGGTACCGGTGTGGCGATGAATGGCAATCACCAGGCCCAGCCCCACGGCTGCCTCGGCCGCGGCAACGGCGATGGAGAATATAGCAAACATCACTCCGGTGAGAGCCTCGGGATGCGGCGAGTATCGCCAGAAGGCGATGAAGTTGAGGTTGGCGGCGTTCAGCATGAGCTCAATGCCGATAAGCACCATAATGGCATTGCGGCGCACCAGCGCGCCGGCCAGGCCGATCGAAAACAGCAGCGCGGCGACGATCAAGTAGCCAGTGAGCGGCGAGCCCATTACTTGGCCCTCTCTTTCTCGTGCAGGGCCACCATGACTGCGCCAATAGTTGCGGCGGTAAGCAGCAGCGCCACAATTTCAAGCGGCAAGACATAGCGGCCCACGAGCGCCACGCCGATGTCATGTACATTTACCGCGGGAGCCGCTGTCTCAGATGGCAATGCTTTCGAACTCGCGATGACGGCCCAACCAAGCACTGCGAAAATACCCGCGGCAATCGGGAGACCGACAAACCATGTGCGGCTGAAAACTCCGTCTTTGGGCAGCTCTGACCCGCGCGTCAATAGGATCGCGAAAACAACCAGAATGGCGACGGCGCCGATGTAAATGATTATCTGCGCAAATCCGGCGAACTGCGCGTCGAGATTGAGGAAGAACAGCGCCAGGCCAGCAAATGCAACGGTAACTGAGAGCGCCGCGTGCACCAGATGCTTGAGCGTCATTGCTGCCAGCGCCCCGCCCAGCGTGAGGGCTGCGATGAGATAGAACATTATGCCCACCGGCTGTGCATCCTTTCCTCGCTAAAACTGGGGTTCGAATTTCCCCACCCTAGCCTCAACGACAAAAGCGCGGCGAGGATGGGGCACCCAATGGTCAGGTGCTGCCCCCTTGTTCCCTCGGTCCCTTGTTCCCTGCTTTTATTCAGCATAGCGGTACTTCCTTGGAGCAAAGTGTTTGCGGTACATGCCCACTCGGCCCACGATCACGTACGTACCGCCGAGAATCGCCGTTGATACCATCCAGCGCAACCAGCCCGCGCCCATAAAGTGCCACATTGCCGTGACCAGCAGGTCGAGAAGCGTAAAGGGCAGTACAAACTTCCACGCAAAGTTCATCAGCTGGTCCTGACGCAGGCGGGGCAGCGTTCCGCGCATCCAGATGAAGACGAAGATCGACATCATCACCTTGCCGAAGAACCAAATCCACGAGGGAACGAAGTTGAGAACTTCGAGCGGCGCCGACCATCCGCCTAGAAACAGCGTTGTGCCAAGACCGGAGATGGAAAACATTGCAAGATACTCGCCGAGGAAGAAGAGCGCAAATTTAAAGCCGGAGTATTCAGTGTGATAGCCCGCGACGAGTTCCGATTCGCCTTCTGGCAAATCGAACGGCGAGCGGTTAGTCTCAGCAGTCGCTGCGATCGCGTACATCACAAACGCGGCCAGTCCCCACGGCGTGAAAATGTACCAATGCGGGAGGCCGTAGGAGTAATGATTCTGCGCTTCGACGATTTTGGGCAGCCGGAGCGAGCCAGCCATCATCACGACCGATACGCCCGAGAGCAGCAATACGATCTCGTAGCTGATCATCTGCGCAATGGCGCGCATAGCGCCCAGCAATGAATATTTGTTGCGGCTCGACCAGCCTGCCATGAATACCGAAAGCTCAGTGGACGCGCCCATGGCGAAGAAGAAGAGCAGGCCGGCGTCCATGTCGACGAGCACCATGTTGCGTCCCATGGGCAGTACGGCAAATCCCATGAAGACGGCAACCACCAGGAACACCGGCGCGAGGAAATGAAGCACGCCATCGGCGCTCGAGGGAACGATATCTTCTTTGGTGAGCGACTTGATACCATCGGCGATTGGCTGAAAGAAACCAAAGGGCCCGGTACGATTGGGACCGAGACGATTCTGTATACGGCCGAGGCCCTTACGCTCAAAGACCGTTGTCAGCGCGAAGAGGGCAGGAAAGACGCAAACGATTGCCACAACGCTGAGCAAAACGCCAACAGCGGGCCGCCACGCCTCTGGAAGAAAATGTGTAATCCAATCGCGAAGAATGAGGAAGATCTGATCGAGATTTTCGACTGCAGAAGGAGCAACCATTGCCTATTCGCCTCCCGCCGCTGGTGCTGGTGCTGGTGGAGTCGGCTTGGGCACCGTTGCGGCTGCGGCAGCCTTGGCGGCAGCAGTATCAGCTGCGGCTTTGGCTTTGGCTTCAACTTTGATTTTTTCTTCGGCCAGGCGGTCGTCTACTTCGGTAGCTTCAGTGGGATGAATTGAGTGGTAGTACTCGTTTGACTTCGATAATTGCTCGCGGTCAAGTAGGAGTCCGCCAAAGCGATCGTCGGTCGCCAACTCGAATTGCGTGTCCATCTTGATGGCTTCGAATGGACAGACCTCGACGCATATCTGGCAGCTCATACAAACCGAAACGTCAATGTCGAATTTTGCCGGATAGAACTGCTGCTTGCCGACGTAGTCGGGCTTCTTATCCGCCGACTTATCAATGTAGATGCATTTTGGCGGGCACTCTTTCTCGCAGATCTGGCAAGCGACACACCGCAAGCCGGATTGCCATTCAGGCCCGTCGTAGACAAGAAAGGGAAAGACGCGCGCATTCTCGACGGTCGGGATTCGCTCCTCAGGATACTCGACCGTCGTGAGCCGTTCCTTTGAGACGTAGCTGCCGACGAAGTTCTTCGCCGTCTCCGCCATACCCTTTAGTATGCCTTCACCTAACATGCTTCGCTTCGCTCCGCTCCGTCAGTTATCAGTTGTCAGTTATCAGTTATAAGTTGTCAGTGAAAAACATCGAGACTCAAATTGACTCTGCAAGCCCGTAAATCATCTTGCCCACTTCGTGCGACAGTTTCTCGGCTTCCACAATGAGTGCAGAGTTTCCGAGATTCAATGCTCGTGCGAGTTCAAGTTGCGTCTGAACCTCAAAGTTTGATCCTCACGCAATTCCCAGGAACTGTTTGAATTCGCCTACGGTGAACCTGCCTTGCCCTTCGGCAATATTGCTCGGCACCGAAACCGCCGAGCGTCGAATCTGACTGGAGAGGCCATATAGCTCCTCACGAGGAAACTCCTTGGTCAATCGATAGATTGCCACCGTCAGCTGCATAGCCCGTTGCCAAACCACCAAATCCCGAAACGATTGCGCCTTCAACTTCTCTTCCACCACTCATCTCAATTCACGACCCCGGAAAACTGACAACTGACTACTGATCACTGATAACTTGCTTTTACCTGTCCACTTCTCCCAGCACAATATCCACACTTCCAAAAATCAAAACTACGTCGGCAACGTTGCTGCCCAGGCACATGTCTTCGAGAATCGTCAGGTTAATCAGGCTCGGCGGGCGGACCCGGTAGCGATAGGGGTTGCCGGTGCCGTCGCTGATTAGATAAAAACCAAGCTCGCCTTTGGGCGCTTCGATGCGGCCGTAAGCCTCTCCGGGCTTGGGCCTGAAACCGCGAATCTTTGCCTTGGGGTCCATGATAGGCCCGGCGGGAATGTCTTTGAGCGCCTGCTCGAGAATCACGATTGACTCGCGCATTTCAAGCACGCGCACCATGTAGCGGTCGTATATGTCGCCGTGGTCGCCGAGCGGAACGCGGAACTTGAAGCGATCGTAGATGCCGTAATTGTCCACCTTGCGAATGTCGTAGTTGACGCCCGATGCGCGCAGCATAGGGCCTGAGACACCGGCGTTTATCGCGAGCTCGGGATTCAAAACGCCAATGCCCTGGCAGCGCGCCATCAGAATCTCGTTTGAGGTGAGCAGCGCTTCAAACTCGTCGATAAATGCGGGCAGCCCGGCCACGACTTTGCGCGCGGCGTCGAGCCATGCGGCGCTTACATCAACGCGGCAGCCGCCAAAACGCATGTAGTTGCACATCATGCGCGAACCGGTCAGCGATTCAAAGAGGTCAAGGATTTTCTCGCGCTCCTTGAATGCGTACATGAGCGGCGTTCCGCTGGCGCCCATCTCCTGCATCAGGAAGCCGATGGACGAAGCGTGATTTTGAATACGGGTGAGCTCGGCGAGGATGACGCGAATGTATTGCGCGCGCTCCGGAACTTCCTGCGCAACCAGCTTTTCAACCGCCAGAGCATAGGCCCAGTTGTTGGTGAGCGAGCAAAAGTAATCGAGCCGGTCGGTATAAGGCATCGATGCGAGATAGCTTGCGCCCTCGGCAATTTTCTCGTGATTGCGGTGCAGGTAGCCGAAGACAGGCTTGAGCTTGATCACGCGCTCGCCGTCGAGCGTCACATCCATGCGGAAGACGCCATGCGTCGAGGGATGGTGCGGCCCCATGGCGACTTCAAGCAGCTCGCCCTCGCCACCTGGCTCAATCACCGGTGGTCGATTCCAGCCCTCGAGCTTTTCCGTCTTTGTCTCAGTCAAGCTCACGCGGCTCCCACTTCCTGTTCCCTTGTTCCCTCGGTCCCTTGTTCGCCACTTTTGTGCTCTAGTGACCGCTTCAGTACGGCATCGTGCGCAGTGGGCTCGTATTCGAAATCGTCTGGCTCCACGTAATCCCGGCGCATGGGGTGGTCCTTGAACTCGTCCCACATCAAAATGCGGCGCAGATCGGGATGGCCGGTAAAGACGACTCCGTACAAGTCGAAAACTTCACGCTCCTGAAATTCAGCTGAGCGCCAGACCGGCGTGAGCGAAGGCATCTCAACTTGTTCGGTGCGATTCGCGGTACGCATGCGAACCACAAGCGGCCCCTGGCGAAGCGCAATCGAATAAAGATGGTAGACCGACTCAAGATAACCAGGCTCAACCCGCTTGCGAGTTTCTTCGACTGTTTCTTCCAAGGTTTGTTCGACCTTGCCATCGGGACCGTCGACGAGTTTGGTCACGGGCTTCGTGACTTTAACTTTCTCGGTGATTTCTTTGTCGAGCCAGTCGACGCCGGAGACATTAGAAAGGAAGTCGAACTTGAACTTGGGATTGTCGCGCAGAAAGGTAGCGATCTCGACGGCCTTGGCGTGGCTCAAAAGCAGCGAATGTTCCGCAGCGGGACCAGGATTAAGGATGAGCTCAACCTTGGCGGCCGGAACAGCCGCTTCAATCGCCGCCTTGATTTCTTCTACTGTCTGCAACGCTGCTCCGTGGTTCGTGAGTCGTGGATCGTGGTTCGTGAGCGGTGGTTCATGCGCTCTCTTGGTTCCTTGCTCCCTCGTTCCCTGTCTTATCGTTCCCTGCCTCTTACCGAATCGTGATCGGAACCGGCCACACGCCTTTGTTCGATGTCGGTTCGAGATCGTGCTCGCCCTGCTCTGGCACCGGAAACTCGCCCTGCGCCCCCGCATCAAGGTGGCGTGGACGGCCTTCGCCGGTCAGGGGCTGCTCGTCAATCTTTTTCTGTAATGTCATGAACGCCTGGATCAGCGCCTCAGGCCGCGGCGGACAGCCGGGAATGTGCACGTCAACCGGAATGTAGCGATCAATGCCTTTGAGCACGTTGTATCCCTGCTTGAACGGTCCGCCCGAGATGGCGCAGGCACCCATGGCGATTACGTAGCGCGGTTCGGCCATCTGGTTGTAGAGGCGCACCACCTGGGGCGCCATCTTTTTGGTCACGGTGCCAGAGATAATCATCAGGTCAGCCTGGCGCGGCGAGGGGCGAAAGACCTCGGCGCCGAAGCGTGCCAGGTCGTAGCGGGCCATGGTGGTGGCAATCATCTCGATTGCACAACAGGCCAGGCCGAACTGCATGGGCCATACGGAGCTCTTGCGCCCCCAGTTGTACAGCTCCTGGATGGTCGTCACGAAGACGCCCTGCTTGCCGAGTTCGATGTTGAGTTGTTGATCGACTGCCATGCTTCGCTACGCTCCGCAGTTTCTAGCTATTAGCTTCTAGCCTCTAGCTGTTGGTTCCAGACTATTAGCCATTTACGCTCTTAAAGGCGTTTGATGCTTCATCGAGTCCCTCAACTTGAGGCGACAATGTTCGCTCAACCCAGGGGCCGCATTTCCAAAAAACAATCGCAAGAAAGAGGTAGCCAACAAAACGCACGAACAAGAAGGCAACCGCCAACCGATATAGCTGCGGAAGGTAAAAATCTACCGGCGAAAGTCCTGCCTCAGTGACTTTGTTATGGTAGTGGACGTACGAAAACAGCCGTTCAGGCAGGTAAGTAGCCTCATACAGTGCTGACGCTCCCCACAAGAGCGATAAAGCACGACTGACTAGAACTACGGCTTCAATTCGCCTCATACGATCAACCTCAGACTCAAGTGAAACGCAAAACACTAGCCTGAATTCAAGCTAAGAGCTAGGAGCTAGAAGCTAGAAGCTGCTTCTTCACGCCCACGTCAATATCCCTTTCGCCCAGGCCCAGGCCAACCCTTCAACCAGCATCAGCACAAAAATGAGCATGGAGACACAAGCTGCAACCGTCAGCCCCGTAAACGCCACCGCGAACGGCAGCAGAAATACGGCTTCCACGTCAAAGATGAGAAAGATGATGCCGTAAAGGTAATAGGCTGAGCGGAATTGCACCCAGGCGTCGCCTCTTGATACTAGTCCGCACTCGTAAATTGCGTTCTTAACGGCGTTGGGTTTGGGAGGCGAAAAAACCCTGGCCCACAGCCACGCCAGACCCAGCGGGGCAAGTCCAAACCCCAGCGCCGCCACAAACAAAACGGCCAATGAAAAATAAGGATTTGCAGCCATCGTTGGAGTGGAATATTCCTTCTAATCCAAGCTAACAGTTTGGGGGGGGATTTTGGCCAAGTTTATGCGTCACACAACCGCAGTTCGGCCCCACTTTTCCGCCGTTCATCTCATTTTGTGAACCGTTGGGGCCAAAGCGCGGCCTCTTAGCACACCTGCCGGAAGCCGATACCCATAAGTGCCGCTGCCTTAGCCAGCGTAGAGGCCACGTGGCCCACTCCGACCGCGCAATGGTGCGCCGGCCCCTGCGCATTCCAGGCCTCTACGAACCTCCGCGCGCCCAACGGGAACCGATACTGGCTGTTGGTGTTGCCTATCTCGAGAATCGGGCCGGCCACGCACTCGCCTTCAGCAACGACAAGTTTGAAGCGCGTCTCGGCATCTTCGGCGACCGAGAGCAGCGTTACCGGCCCGTGTTTCACGCTCATCTCAATCGAGAGTCCGCGGCCAACTTTGCCGTGAAACACCTCGAGCGGCCGCACCTTGGTTTTGCCCTCGGCAATGGCGATATGGCCGGGACCGTCGTGGCCCATCAAAATCAGGTCTTCATTCAGGTCCATCGCGTAGTACTCGGTAAACGAGCCGCCCGCGCCCATCAGGTCCATCATTTTCATAGCCATGGCGTTTTTCACCTCGTACTCCCCAGCCACTGGAATATGGTGCGCCGTGAGCAGCGATGTGCCCAGAATGATCGAGCTCATGGTGTCTTCATTGGCCACATTGCCTGAGCCCTTGTAGTAGTAGGCCAGCGCATCCAGGCCATTCCACCGAACAAATTCATCGAGAGCTATCGAAGTGCGCGCTGCACGCCGCAGTTCTTCATGCGGACAGTCAATTTGAACGTCGAAGGCCTCATTGAATTCGGCGAGACGCCGCAAGATATCCGCCTCGCCGGCAGCAGCGCACAAGGCGCTCAGCTCATCCACTTCAAGCAATTCAATATGCGTGCCGAAGGCGATCGACACAAGCGTTACGTCGGTCATAATATCCAACATGCCGCTGTAGTAGTGGCCCATTAGTCCCAGTCGCGCCCCGGCGAGCGCTGCTTTCACGCGGGCAGCCGCGAGCCACTGTTCAACCTCGCGCACCGTGTCGGCTTCATTTCGCACTCCCGTGACTTGGTGAAACGGAATGCGGGCGCGCGCGAATAGATTTGCAATCTCAGGCACGGGGCAGGCGGAGCAGAACGCAAGCCACTCGCCGGTCATCGCGGTGCGGTCTTCAAGTCGATTGAATGCGCTGTAGTCGATGGCCGGCTCTGGCTGCAGATTCAGCACAATCACCGGCACGCCCGCGCGCTGCACCAGCGGCAGCACGGTGTTTGAGAGCGCGTAGGTGGTCACGTAAAGAAAGAGCACGTCAATGTCTTCGCGACGGAACTGGTGGCCAGCCTCGCGCGAGCGCTGCGCGGAGTCGATGAGCCCCAGGTCGACAACCTCCACTCCCGGCCGCCGCAGCCGCGCCGCCATCTCTGCGACATACCCCCTCAGGCGTTGTTCCAAGCCGGCAAACTGGCTCCAATAGGCTTCGAGACCGATGCCGCACAAACCAACACGCAATTGCGTTTCGTTCACCATGGCTGTCACCAGCTCACAACGGTAACCGCAAAGGGTTGCACTTTGATCGCGCCATTTGCCACCGGCAAATTGCGAGCGGGGCTGTCACCCGATTGCTCGTCAACAGTGACCACGTGCGCCGTCGCCGCGTCGGGTAGCGAGATGTCGACAACGCGGTTTCGTTTGTTGACTATCAGTAGCTTGCGGCCAGCGGATGTGACGAAAGCCTGCGCGGATATATCGTGGGACTCTGCAGAAGTTTCAACCAGCTTGTCGCCGGCGCTGAAGTTGTCTTTGATGAGCTTGAGCACCTGGAAGCGCGCATTGGGTTGGTTGTTGGTCCAGTCCATCATGCTCACGCTGGGGAACTGGGTGGGATAGCCGATCAACTGCGACTCACCGACAACATCAATTTCAAGCCGGGTGAGCTCGATGAAGAGGTCCGCGTAGAGCGCGCCGGCCACATTCCAGTAAATCTTCGGCGGGGGCATTTTATCGTCGGGCGAATTGTCGCCTGGAAGAATCACGCCCAGTTCATCAAGATCGGTACGCGTCGCGGGTGACAGGCGCTTGCGAATGGCCTCAACGTACCTCACCGTGTGCAGAAAACCCGCCTCCTGATCGAAGAATGTGTACTGCCACGTGTCAGCGTTTTCGCCAGCTCGTGGCGAAGCGTAGAAGTGATACGAAATCATGTCGATCGGAATGCCGGGCTTGTGATGGCTGGGATCGAGGAAGTACTCGAACATTTGCGGCTCGTCGCTGGGAGCGGCCAGGGCCAGCGCAACAAATTTCGTATCGGGAGAAACCGCATGAATGGCGCTGACGATTGCGTCATAGCGCTCGGTGTATTGCTCGGGAGTCATGCTGTGCTCAAAATCGATCTCGTTGAGCACCTCCCAGTACGGCACTTTGTAGTGGTAGCCCGAGTTGCGGCGCGCGCCGTTCTCGTCGGTAAATCCGCCGTTGGCATACCAGCTCACCAGGCGCGCGTAATAATCGCCCAGTTCCTTGCCCGTTGGGTCTCGCAGCTCAGTTCCTTGCTCATAGTTCCAAACCACCGCGTTGGGATCGGTGGGATATGTGGCGGGCTTGTCAGTTTTGAAGAGCCATTGCGGAATGGTGCTGAAGTTGAGAATCGTGGAGTGGCCGTCGGTAGCGGCCAGAAAATCTTTCGTCATGGGATCGATGAGGCTGAAGTCCCATGACGTTTTCTGAGGTGTCGGCGGCTCGAGCTCGGCGACAGCGAGCCTGGGATACGGCAGCCACGGCACGTAGCGAACATAGTCTGCGCCAAGTTCCTTAACCGCTTTGTAGGAGGCGGTGCCAAGCTGTTGTCCAGGCCTGAGCGGCGGATTGACGACGACTTGCAGCGTCGGCGTAGTTTTTGAAACCAGCGTGACTTTATCCCAGTGGATGGTCAGCGGCGGAAGTTGTTGCGCGGGTAGGGCCGAGGCTGTGAGGGCGCAGATTGCGGCGGCCAGGAACGCAAACGAATGTGAAGATATGCGTGAGTATGAAGAGTTCATGCCGGTAAGGCTCCAGCTTAGTGACCGAGCAATCTTAACACCACAAAAGTGTTTGCGCCCTACATATCCGCTGCGGATCAGTCAATCAATTCGATCTCGCTTAGATTGCAAATACCTTCGTCTTCACCAACCGTAAATCCGATCAGAACGTCTCCAGTGTCACCTGTTTCAGCTTGAAGTATCTGGATTTCGATTCCGTTAGGAAAACCCGTTTCCTCTCCGATAAGACGCGCACGTAAGGGCAAATCACGCCCGAAGCAATAGGGAACGCTGCGCCCATCGGGGATGTAGAAAATGACCTCTTCTGCAACTTGGTCTGCCTGGGTAGCTGCACGGCCATTTAATGCGCGACGCTTCGACACTATCGCTCCTCCAATTTCCTAAGCTCCGGACCCGGACAACAATCGCGCCTAATCGTCATCATCCTTCCGCGCCTTGTCCTTCACCTTCAGCATCGCCGGAACCGCCGCATTTCCCATCGCATCTTTCCATAGAATCACGTTGAGTTTTTCTACCGGAACGCGATCTTCGTGGGTAAAGTCCATCTTCATGCTGGCCTTTGCGCCTACCGCATTTTTGGCGTTGGCCGTGTAGATGAGGTTGTTGTCGCGATTCGAATAGTCGGCGTCGTAGGCCGGCTGGTCGCCCGGTCCGGTAAAGAGACTGGCAATCAGCGAGCAGAAGGCATCGTTATTATTCATCGGCGGCAGATCGAGCAGCGACTCCATGGTGCGCACCACGCTCACTGTCGAATAGAAATGGCTGTCGACGAACGGCGCGCCATTGGCCGCATGGGGCGCGTATTTACTGACGACCAGCGCGATGCTGCGATGCGCGTCAACGTGATCGGCGCCGGCTTGCGCATCGTCTTCAAGGATGAAGAAAGCTGTATCGTCCCAGAAGGGCGAGTGCGAAATTGCTTCAATAGCGCGGCCCACCGCAAGGTCGTTGTCGGCCACGCTGGACTTCGGTGTGGGCCCGCCGGGCCGCGTGCCCGCCGTGTGATCGTTGGGCAGGCGCAGCATCACAAAGTTGGGCATGGTGTCGTTACCCGCCTGGCGATCGGCGATCCAGCCCTTCAAATGCTTGAGAAAGATATCCACCCGAATCTGGTCGGGAACCGACAGATTGAAGTCAGGCGCCTCGGCAGCGAAATGACCCTCGAGTTCAGGTTTGACAGCGACATTGCTGGCAAGCACCGGAATAGCCCACGGCCACTTGTTTACGCCGCCTCCCCACTCGACCGGCAGCGTATCGCCGGGCGCGTATTCCTTGTGCGCGCATGCGGGCCCCGAAAGCACTGGGCCGAGCTTCGGATCGGCGACAGCTTTTTCATCGCAGAAAGTAGACGAAATGAATTCGCCGAAGTGGTAGTAGGTCTTGCCATGTGCGGCGAGGTTGCCCCATATATATCCGCTGGCCGGCTCGTTCACATCAGGAATCCTTTGTTGCAGCGGATAACCGTTGGAAACAACTCCCTCAAAGTCGTAGCTGCGCTGGCTGCCGCGATAGCTCTGCTGCCAGGTCTTTTCAAGATAGTCCGACCCGATGGCCGCGTTCGACCATACGTGCCCGTCGCCTGAGACCTCGCCCGAGTCGAAGAAGTTGTCGAGCACCCCGAATTGCAAGGCCAGCTTGTGCTCGTTAGGAGTAACTGCCGCGCCATACATTGCCAGACTCGGGTTTCCGTTGCCCACTTGTTTGCCGCTCTGGCTCAGGTCGCCAAGAATCTGATCGTAGGTGCGGTTTTCTTTAATGATGTAAATGACATGCTTAATTCGGCTGGCGCTGCCGTCGGCAAATTTGACGTTTGTCTGCGCGGCCACCATGCGATTCGAGTCGAGCACCACAGCAGTCCACTGGGGCAGATTGTCTTGAATGTCGACCTCGTCCAGGGCCGCGAGCGACCCGTACAGCAACGTACCAATGTATGCATTGCCGCGTCGGCTATGACTGCTTTGCCCTGCCGCCGACTCAACTTCGCGCTGAGGAAAATTATTCGGCCCCGTGCCCTTGCCTTTATCGGTTGCAACAATAAGCTTGCCCCCCTGCGGCAGCGCATCGAAGGCCATTGAGATCGGCATCCATTCGGTGGGCGCGAAACCGTCAGGCTCAATCATGCCGGCGAGCGCAGCCTTCAGTGTCAACTTGCGCGTGTCAAAAACGGCAATTGCATCGCTGCCCATGTTTGCTGCGTAAAGCCGCGTGCCCGTCTGGTTCACTGCCACTGCAACCGGCTCAGCGCCAAAGTTGCTCTGATGCGGCAGGCGCGTTTCAAAGTATCCCCTCACGCTGAATTGCCCGTTGCCTATATTCACTGCTGCCACTGCGTCGCCGTTTGCCAGTGCAACGTAGAGCGTGTTTCCGTCAGGAGACGTGGCAAAGGCGCATGGATGCGTGCCGGGAGCGACCGGATTCTCAGGCTTCTTGAGCTCAAGCTTGCGTCCAACCAAGCCGCTGGTCAGATCGAACTCCACAATCTCCGATGCATTCCACAACGCCGCGAAACCGCGCTTGCCGTCTTTCGTAATGGCCAGTGCAATTGGATACGAAGACGGAACGAAGTTCCCCTCAGACACGTCGAATCGTTTTTCAATTGCACCGGTTGCGGAGTCGATCAGCACGACAAAGTCTGACAGGTTGTCAGCGACAAGAAGCTTCTCGCGCTCGCGCTGAGTGAAGACGGCAATCGCCGCGGGGTACGGAGTGCCTTTGTCGCTGTCCGCGCCTTCGGGCAAACGCGTCGTCTTTCCGGCCGCGAGCTGCTCCATAGGCATGCGGATCATGCTCGCAGGCGCGATCTTTCCATCAGTAAAACTGTAGACAACAATTCCACTACCGGTTGAATCCTTCTGCTTGCCTTCGGGATCGGTGAGCGATGCCATGCTGGCGTAGATATGTCTTCCGTCTACGCTGAAGGCGAGGCCGGAGTAAAGCGTCTGGTTGGCGCTTGCGCTGGTCCGAGCATCGGGAAAATCGGCGAGTGTGCCGTCCCGTGTATCGAAGACTGTAAGCGACTGCTCATACCGCGACTCGAAGGTGCCATAACCATCGTTCACGGTCACAACGTAACGGCCATCAGGAGAAACGGCCATCGAGACAGGCAGGCTGTTGAGTTTCTGCGGATCACCGGGCGTCTTGCCGAGCAGTTGCTTGCTCGAGGGCAGGTCGATAAATGTCGGTGTGGATTGGGCATGCATAGCAGGCAAACCGGCGACAAAAGTTGCCGAGAGCAGTGCGTAAACTTCCAGGCGCATTGAGTACCTCATCACAATGAGATGCGAGTCAGCGTAGAGAAAGCCACTTAGGTGTTCGAGCTCTTGAGGCTTAGGAGAATCAGCAGTCGGTTCTGCAGGGATTTTACACGGGGAGTTGGGCAGAAGATTTAATTTCAGCCTTTCAGCTACCAGCCTTCATCTTCATCAACGTCTTGGCGAGTGTCTTTGCCCTGGCGTGAAGAAGCCGGAAGCTGATAGTCGCAGGCGTTGTCTTTTCTGACTGTTGTTATCGTGCTTTTTTCATCATTGCCGGCGCTTACCGGGATCCGCGGTCGTTAACCGCAGTTCGCTCAGGCAATACTTGTCGGCTCCAATTCGGCCTGGTTGAGCGCCAAATTCCGGAGCGTTCCGTAAACCGGAAGAACCCAGTTTCTGTATTCCGCAAGGCGTCCGCGCACAACGTCGGAGTACAAGGTTTGCAAAAGCCGCGTCCACGCGCCAATTGCACCGTCCTTCACCGGGCGATGATCCACGCGAACCACGGGCGCAAGCCCAACCGCGGTGCCTGAAAGAAACAGTTCATCTGCAATGTAAAGTTCACTGCGATCGACGGGCCGCTCCAGCACCGGCATGGCGAGTTCCCTTTGCGCAACTTCAAGAATTGTGGAACGTGTAATGCCTTCGAGCACGTTCTCACTGACCGGTGCCGTAATGAGAACGCCCTTGCGCACCATGAACAGGTTGCAAGTTGCGCCCTCGGTTACCTGCCCGGCCTCATTCAGCAGAATCGCCTCGTCAAAGCCGCATCGCCTGGCGTCATCGGTGGCCAGCGCACTGTTGGCGTAAGCACCGCAAATTTTAGCGCGCACCGGGATCGCGGCATCCTCAATCCGCCTCCATGCGCTTACGCCGGCATGCAATCCCTTTTCGCTGTGCAGATATTCGCCGAATGGCAGCACCACAATCGCGAACGCGTTTTCATCGTCAGGGCAGACCCCAATGCGCTCGGCAGACTTGTAAGCGAGCGGGCGCACATAGAGATTGCTCTTGAAATGATTGCGGCGCATCAGCTCGACGGTGATGGTGCAGAGTTCCTCAACAGAGGGCTCGACATCGATGCGCAAAATGCCACAATTCTGTTTCCATCGCTCGTAATGATCCTGAGGACGAAAAACATAGAGATCTGAAGAATCTTCGTCCCAGTGGGCGCGAATCCCTTCGAACACTCCGGTTCCGTAATTGAGCGCGTGGGTCAGAATGCCAACGCGCGCCTCGGCCAGCGGCACATATTTACCGCCGAAATACACAATCAGGTCAGGACTCACAGTTGGCTTCATTTCATGCCTCCATCAGAATTTTGTTGGGGGTTTCCCTGGGGGTTTCCTTCAGAGACTCCCGCATCATTTCGCGTCCGCGGGCAATGGCTTTCAAGTCAAGCTCCACCCAGCGCGAACTCTTCACCAGCCTGCGCAGAGCCGCTTCCACGCTTACCTGCGGCAGCACATTTGCCGTCTCCAGCAGCGCGCCAAGCATCACCATGTTGCACGCGCGCGGATCGCCGAGCTGGTCGGCTACATGCAGGAACGGAAGGGCGAGCACATGTACGTCGTTGCGGCGGCAATCCTCTGGAAAGTCCTCGCCGTTGTAGAGAATCCAACCGCCGGGCCGCACACTCTTGTCGAACTTGCGCAGCGACGGCTCATTCATTGCCACCAACAGATGCGGGCGCGCCACCAGCGGCGAATCGATGGGTTGGCTCGACAACCGCACGTGGCAGTTCGATGTGCCGGAGCGCATCTCGGGCCCGTAGGACGGCAACCATGAAACTTCAAGGCCCGCGTCAAGGCCGGCTTCAGCCAGAATCTCACCCAGCAAAAGCACTCCCTGCCCGCCAAAGCCGGCGATTCGTGCTTCGAGATCAACATTGTGGGATCGTGTGATGTCACGCGAGTCACATTTCGCGCTTTCGAATTCTTCTCCGTGGATGCCAAGCAGCTCCGGAATTTCTTTGAGCGCGGGCGCGGGTTCTGGCGCAGGTCCTGGCGCTCTTTCTTTTGTGCGGTCGCAGAGGACTCCGAGCGGGTAAGTCTTCTCCATCACGTCCTTGACCCACTTCTGTGCCTGAACCGCATCCATCTTCCAAATGGTTGGGCAGGGCGAAAGAACTTCAATCAAAGAGAATCCGAGACCCTTCACCTGGTTCTCGACCGCATGCCGAATGGCGCGCGCAGCCCTGGCAATCTGGCGGTTATCGCCCAGGCCGACGCGCTCAATGTAAACCGGTCCCTCGAGCGCGGACAGCAATTCGCTCACATGCAGCGGATAGCCTTCAGTCGCGGCGTTGCGGCCATTCGGAGTGGTGGTGCTCTTCTGGCCCAGCAGCGTCGTGGGTGAGCACTGCCCGCCGGTCATAGAGTAAATTGCATTGTTCACAAAGATCACGGTGATGTTTTCGCCGCGATTGGCCGCGTGCAGAATCTCAGCCGAACCGATGGCCGAGAGATCGCCGTCGCCCTGGTAGCTGATCACCACGCTTTCAGGCCGGCTGCGTTTCATGGCCGTTGCGACAGCGGGTGCGCGGCCGTGCGCGGCCTGCACGTTGCCAACATCGAAATAGTGATAGGTAAACACCGAGCAGCCCACGGGCCCAACCAGAATCGTGCGATCCTGGATGCCGAGATCATCGATCGCCGCGGCCAGCATCTTGTGCACGTTACCGTGGCCGCAGCCGGGGCAATAGTGTGTGGCGTGCTTCAGTTCCTCCTTGCGGTCATAGTGCTCGTAGAAGGCCTTGGCCCGACCATGCGAGACTCTGTACTCCGAAATCAGCTCGTTAGACATGTGCCATCTCCTCCACTTCGAGATAACGCTTTGCCTGTTGCTGAACAAATGCGAATACCTCTTCGTGCGACGGCACGTTGCCGCCCATGCGCCCCAGGAACTCGACGGAGCATGAGCCGTTGAGCGCCATCCGCACATCGTCAACCATCTGGCCGTTGCTCAATTCAACCACGATGAAGACGCGAGCACTCGACGTCAGTCGCTGGAAATGTGCCTTCGGGAACGGATACAGCGTAATGGGCCGCAGCAGACCCACTTTGAGGCCGGCGGCTCGCGCTTCGGCCACAACCGCTTTCAGAATGCGGCCCAGAATTCCATAGCCCACCAGCACAATCTCGGCGTCGTCGGTAAACCACTCTTCGGCCCGCGTTTCATTTTGCTCCGCCATTTTGTATTTGGCTTCGAGCGCGTTGTTATGCGCTTCGCAATCGTCGAAATCGAGATGCATTGAGCTGACAAGGTTCTTTCTTGTAGCCGCCGTTCCAGCGACAGCCCAATCGGGCTGTTTCGGTGCAATCGGGTGCTCGGGGAACTCGACCGGCTCCATCATCTGGCCGATAAATCCATCAGCCAGCACCACCACCGGGTTGCGATAGCGATCGGCCAGCTCGAAAGCCAGCGCGGTCAAATCGGCCATCTCCTGCACTGAATGCGGAGCCAGCACGATAGTGCGATAGTTGCCGTGTCCGCCGCCTTTCACCACCTGGTGGTAGTCGCCCTGTTCGGGCCCTATGTTGCCTAATCCTGGGCCGCCGCGCATAATGTCGGCGATCACACAGGGCAGTTCGGCGCCGGCCATGTAGCTAATGCCTTCCTGCATCAGGCTGATGCCTGGCCCGCTTGAAGCCGTCATGCAGCGAACTCCTGCCGCTGCGCCGCCGTAGAGCATGTTGATGGCCGCGACCTCGCTCTCAGCCTGCAGATACACTCCGCCGGTTTGCGGCATATAAAGCGCGGCGGCCTCGGCAATCTCGCTGGCCGGCGTAATGGGATAGCCGTAAAACGCGCGGCAGCCAGCCAGAATCGCACTCTTCAAAATCGCGTCATTGCCCTTCATCAGTTGCTTGCGCATTCCGTTGCCCCTTATGCGGCTGAAGCCGCCGCGGTCAGCTCTTGGCTACCGGACTTAGCGTTGTCGAGCACATAAATCGTGATTGCGCCTGGTTCCGGGCACACCATAAAGCAAACGCCGCAACCGGTGCATCCCGAACCCGCGTAAACCGCCGTGCGATAGCCGTATTGGTTAAACTTGTCGCTGATCCCGATTACGTGCGGAGGGCATGCTTCATTGCAAAGTCCGCAGCCCTTACACTCCTGCTCATCAACTGCGATGAGGCCGCGATCGCGCTTCGCGGCTGTTTGATTCGTTGTAGTCATCTCCAACCTTTCAATCCCCTCCCCGGGTACCCCACCCTGCGACGTTTTGATTTCGGTCGCTAGGGTGGGGTGTCACTTTGGCCCCCCAACTACACGCAAACTACTGCTCTCGCGAGCTCAAGATAATGCGCGCGCACCGCAAAATCCTCCAACTCCTGCCTGAACTCCGGAGCGGCAATCGCAATCAGCGCCTCGGCCCGCTCGCGTAGTGTTTTGCCGTGCAGATATGCGATTCCATGCTCCGTCACAACGTAATGAACATCGGCTCGCGAGGTCACAACTCCCGCACCCGGCTCCAGCGTGGGAACGATGCGCGAAACCGTGCCACGCCGCGCAGTCGACGGTAACGCAATCACTGGCACTCCCCCCTTCGACCGCGCGGCGCCACGAATAAAGTCGATCTGCCCGCCAAATCCGCTGTAGGGGCGAGTGCCGATTGAGTCGGCGCAGACCTGCCCCGTCATATCCACCTGCAACGCGCCGTTAATGGCCACCATGCGATCGTTTTGCG